>ERZ1106978.111-NODE-111-length-60775-cov-13.574144_pt1 | contig 60775 bp, 63 predicted proteins | sample MGYA00403689_ERZ1106978 | MGnify/ENA primary metagenome ERZ1106978 (study PRJEB35170, sample SAMEA104062434) | human gut metagenome | biome: human gut; feature: human-associated habitat; material: faeces | place: Denmark | collected 2012-08-02 ...
GGCGAACCGCAAATCCATTATTTTTTTCCGTGTCCTATTGACGGGGTGCACACCAGAGCGCATGACTCAGGGCAAATCCCTTTTTCTCTTTACTCTTGATTTACTGGCGGTTGCGGCGGGCCAGTACGCGCAGGACCTTGGCGCCCGTATTGTGGATTTTGCGCAGCGGAGCGACGCGCGTCTTGACTTTTGGACGGATGTCCTTGGCAGAGCCGAAGTCGCCGCGCTTCAAGAGCGTGGTCTTCGTCTTGTCCGGCTTGAAGAAATCGCGCATCTCCTTGGCAATATGCTCTGGTTCAGCGTTCTCCTGGCAAAGGAAGATGTCGATGGCGACGTACTTGAGCTTGGTGTAGATGTGCAGGACCATGTGGCCCTCGCGGAAGAGCATCATGATGGCATAGTGATTCTCCGTCAGATGCTCGGAGCATTCAGAGATCTTTGTCAGGGCAAAGTGCCCCGGCAGTTCTGTCGTATAGGCTTTGATCTGGTCGATGTCCTTGAGCTTGCTGTTCTTGCAGTTGAAGAGATCGACCGTGAGATGACGTGCTAAGATTTTCATGAATTCGTCGGCTCCTTCATGTGTTTTTTTATGATTCCATGTTTCATTATAGTAGATGGGATTCGGTTCCGTCAAACTTTATGGCGAGGATTTGTTCTGATTTTTTTCGGTTTCTTTTCATATAGCCGCAGGCCGATGAAGAAGATGGCGGCGATGGTGAAGGCCGCGATGCTTGTGGCCTGTGCGCTCGTGACGAGGCCGAATACCTTCTCGGTGTAGTCGCCGCGCAGGAATTCGAGGCCGAAGCGCGCGAGGCTGTAGAGCATGACGTAGAGGGCGAAGCATTGTCCTTTCGCATGCTCTGTCGTGCGGAAGAGAAGCAGCAGGGCGAAGATGACGACATCGAGCTGGCCTTCCCAGACTTCGGCAGGCCAGAGCGGCTGATCGCCGTACGTGTGATGTGCGAGCGTCGTCACCGGGTAGATGATGCCGAAGGAAGTGCCGGTCGGCGCCCCAAAGGCATCGCCGTTCAGCAGATTGGCACAGCGGCCGAGCGACTGGCCGAGGATGATGGCCGGGGCGAGCACATCCATGAGATGGACAGTGTCGAGATGGTGGCGGCGGCAGTACCAGACACCCGTCAAGACGCCGAGGAAGACGCCGCCCTGGATGGCCATACCACCCTGCCAGACGTTCAGCAACTCGGTCAGATGATGGCTGTAGTAATCCCAGTCGAAGAAGAAAACGTCCCAGAGGCGTGCGCCGAGCAGTCCCGCGACGCCGCAGTAGATGCCGAGGTCGACGATGTGTTTCTCGTAGCCGCGTCCATCTGCCTTGGCGAGGAAGTAGCCGACGCCTGTCGCGAGGATGATCGAGAGAGACAGCACGAGGCCGTACGCCCGAATCGGGAAGTCTCCGATATAGAAAAGATACTGATGCATAAGATACCTTCCTTTTCTTTTTCTTTCTGTCATGATTCGTTCATGATGACTCAAACAATCTTCATTATAGCCCAAACGGGATGGCTTGAGAAGGGAAGCGGCACGGTGCAATTTGTATTTGAAATATGTCTATCCCTGTGGTACAATAAACCGTGTCAACATGTAAATGCATCGATGGAGAGAGTAGACTGCGGGGAGAGCGGAAGCGAACCGGGCGAGGTGAGAGCCGGGCGTGCGTACCTGCAGGGGAAGATCACTCCGGAGCAGCGGGCTGAATGATTGAGTAGGCTTTGCCGGTATCCCCCGTTACGGGACAGCGCATGGTGGTGCGTGGAATGAATAGGTGGTTATCCTGTAGGTATCATGAGCCTGCATCCTATTTGGGTGCAGGCTTTTCATATGTGAGGAGGCATTCTGTTTGTATAAGAAAGTAGATACGAACCTGAATTTCGTGGAGCGCGAGAAAGAGATCCGCGATTTCTGGAAAGCAAACGACATCGCACAGAAGGCAATCGACCAGCGTGAGGGCTGCGATACCTTCACGTTCTATGATGGCCCGCCGACGGCCAACGGCAAGCCGCATATCGGCCATGTCCTGACGCGCGTCATCAAGGACATGCTGCCGCGCTTCGCTTCGATGAAGGGCAAGAAGGTCCTCAGGAAGGCTGGCTGGGATACGCACGGCCTGCCGGTCGAGCTCGAAGTCGAGAAGCAGGTCGGCATCAACGGCAAGGAGCAGATCGAGGCGTACGGCATCGAGCCGTTCGTCAAGAAGTGCCGTGAGTCCGTCTGGAAGTACAAGGGCATGTGGGAGCAGTTCTCCGATGTCGTTGGTTTCTGGGCCGACATGGAGCACCCCTACATCACGTATGAGAACGACTTCATCGAGTCGGAGTGGTGGGCACTCAAGGAGATCTGGAAGAAGGGCCTGCTCTATGAGGGCTACAAGGTTGTTCCGTACTGCCCGCGCTGCGGCACACCGCTCTCCTCGCACGAGGTCGCTCAGGGCTACAAGGATGTCACGGAGCGTTCGGCCATGGTCGAGTTCAAGGCCAAGGATGACGACTGCTCGTTCCTCGCCTGGACGACGACGCCGTGGACGCTGCCGTCGAACATGGCGCTCTGCGTGAACCCATCGGTCGACTATGTCAAGGTGCAGGTCGGCGATAAGAAGTACATCCTCGCCGAGGCGCTCGTCGACACGGTCTTTGAGGGCGTCGAGGGTGAGTGCAAGGTGCTCGAGAGATACAAGGGCAAGGACCTCGAGTTCCGCGAGTACGAGCCGCTCTACCCGTTCGCTGTCGAGAAGGTCAAGAACCAGCGCGGCAAGAAGGCATTCATCGTGACCTGCGATGACTACGTCACGACGGAAGACGGCACGGGCATCGTCCACATGGCTCCGGCATACGGCGAAGACGATAACCGCGTCTGCCAGAAATACGGTGTCGCCTTTGTCAACCTCGTCAACAGCAAGGGCGAGCTCACGGCCGAGACGGACTGGCCGGGCATCTTCGTCAAGAAAGCAGACCCACTGATCCTCGCTGATCTCGAGAAGAAGGGCCTGCTCTTCAAGGCACCGGAATTCACGCACAGCTATCCGCACTGCTGGCGCTGCGACACGCCGCTGCTCTACTATTCGTTCCCGACTTGGTTCATCAAGATGACGGCTGTCAAGGATGAGCTTGTCGCTAACAACAAGACGGTCAACTGGATCCCGAAGTCCATCGGCGAGGGCCGCTTCGGCAACTGGCTCGAGCACGTACAGGACTGGGGCCTCTCGCGCAACCGTTACTGGGGCACGCCGCTGCCGGTATGGCAGTGCGAATGTGGTCATCAGCATGTCATCGGCTCAATCGAGGAGCTCAAGTCCATGAGCTCGAACTGCCCGGATGACATCGAGCTGCACCGCCCGTACATCGATAAGGTCACGATCAAGTGCCCGGAGTGCGGCAAGGAGATGCACCGCGTCAAGGAAGTCATCGACTGCTGGTTCGACTCGGGCTCCATGCCGTTCGCACAGTGGCACTATCCGTTCGACAACAAGGACATCTTCGAGAAGCGCTTCCCGGCAGACTTCATCTCGGAGGCCGTCGACCAGACGCGCGGCTGGTTCTACTCGCTGATCGCCATCTCGACGCTGCTCTTCCACAAGGCACCGTACCGCAATGTCATCGTCCTCGGCCATGTCCAGGACAAGGAAGGCCGCAAGATGTCGAAGTCGAAGGGCAATGCCGTCGATCCGATGGAGGCGCTGCAGAAGCACGGCGCTGACGCCATCCGCTGGTATTTCTACGAGAACAGCGCACCGTGGCTGCCGAACCGCTTCCACGACGATGCTGTCCAGGAAGGCCAGCGCAAATTCATGGGCACACTCTGGAACACGTACGCATTCTTCGTGCTCTACGCCAACATCGACAACTTCGATGCGACGAAGTACACGCTCGACTACGATAAGCTGCCGGTCATGGACAAGTGGTGCCTCTCGCGCCTCAACACGATGGTCAAGGATGTCGACTACGACCTCACGAACTATCGCGTGACGGAAGCGGCCAAGGCACTCGAGGAGTTCGTCGACGAGCTCTCGAACTGGTATGTCCGCCGCAGCCGCAGCCGCTTCTGGGCAAAGGGCATGGAGCAGGACAAGATCAATGCCTACATGACGCTCTACACGGCACTCGTCACGACGGCCAAGGCCGCTGCGCCGATGATCCCGTTCATGACGGAGTCCATCTATCGCAACCTCGTCTGCAGCATCGACAAGACGGCTCCGGAGTCTGTCCACCTCTGCGACTTCCCGCAGGTCAACGAAGCACATATCGACAAAGACCTCGAGAAGAACATGGGCGAGGTCCTCGAGATTGTCGTGCTCGGCCGCGCTGCGCGCAATGAGGCCAACATCAAGAACCGCCAGCCGATTGGCAAGATGTACGTCAAGGCGCCTGTCGTGCTGCCGGACTTCTACAAGGAGATCGTCGAAGAAGAGCTCAATGTCAAGGAAGTCGTCTTCAAGGATGACATGGAGGCCTACCTGACGTACAGCTTCAAGCCGCAGTTCCGCGTCCTCGGACCGAAGGTCGGCAAGAAGATGGGTGCCATCCAGAAGGCCCTGAAGGCCGTCAACGGTCACAAGGCCAAGGAAGAACTCGACACGACGGGCAAGCTCGTCGTCGCACTGCCGGACGGCGATGTCACGCTGCTGCCGGAAGACGTCGAGGTCACGATGGCCCAGACGGAGGGCTTCAACTGCCAGCGCTACAACGGCGTGACGATTGCGCTGGAGACGACGCTCAGCGAAGAGCTGCTCGAAGAGGGCTTTGTCCGCGAGATCATCAGCAAGGTCCAGACGATGCGCAAGGAAAATGGCTATGAGGTCACGGATCACATCAAGGTCGGCCTCAAGGGCAACGAGAAGCTCGAGAACCTCGTCAAGAAGAACGAGAGCTTCCTCAAGGACATCACGCTCGCTGACGAAGTCACGTACGGCACGACGTCCGGCCACGAGAAAGAGTGGAACATCAACGGTGAGACGGTGACCCTCTCGGTTGACTGATTTCCCCGCTGACCATAAAAAGATCTCCTCTCGATGAGGAGATTTTTTTATTGCGGGAAAGAAGGAAAAACAGAAGTAAAACACGAATATAGACAATAGTCCTTTGCAACGAGAATACCAGGCAGGTGATACTGAAGCGAATGAACGAGAACAATCGAAATCAGGACAATGGACATCATGGACAGGATGGACATACGGAACATATCCATGTGCTGGCCGATGGCACGGTGCTCCACCATACACATGGCGCGCACGGCCATCAGCACAGCCACACGCAGACGAAGGCGGTGCTCAACCGCATGGCGCGGCTCATCGGCCACCTCGAATCCATCAAGCACATGATCGAGGACGGGCGCGACTGCAGCGAGGTGCTCGTGCAGCTCTCGGCGGTCGACAGCGCCATCAAGGGCGTCAGCCGCATCATCCTCAAGGACCATCTCGAGCACTGCATCGTCGATGCCGTGCGCGACAACGACCAAGAGGCATTGGACCAGCTCAACCGGGCTATTGACCGCTTCATCAAGTGAGGTGCGCGCGGTTTTGTGAGTCAGTCACGGTATTTCCCGTGTGAATCCTATATCCTAGTCCTGTATCCTATAGGCAATATGTCCGTATATCATTTCTATAACATGAGCGGAGCGCGTGCTCTGCATCGATAGATCAGGAGGTTTTTCCATGGCACAGAATAAACTCATAATCAGCCAGGTCATGATGCCGAACCAGACGAACCCGAGCGGCAACATCTACGGCGGCGATATCATGAAGATGATGGACTCGGCGGCTTATGCCGTGACGCGCAAGTACGCGCGCTGCAATGTCGTTACGGCTCGCGTGGACGAGCTCGAGTTCCACCTGCCAATCCTCGTCGGCGACCTCGTCACCTGCACGGCAGAGATTGTCTTCGTCGGCCACAGCTCGATGGAAGTCACGGTAAACGTCGATGTAGAGGATCTCGATCAGGAGGGCAAGCCGCAGCGTGCGCTGACAGCCTACTTCACGATGGTCGCTCTCGACCGCAATTCGCGCCCGAAGGCTGTGCCGCCGCTCATTATCGACACGGAAGAGGCGAGAAAGGCCTTTGAGGAAGGCCGCCGCCGCTATGAGGCGCACAAGGAGCAGAAGCGCCAGCAGCGCGAGGTCGAGAAGAAGCTCAGCCAGGCCAAAAAGACGCTGCGCGAGCCAGAAGAGAAGAAATGAGCGCAGACCTGTAAAAAGTTTACAGATTTACAAAAAATGCTTGCAAAACAGTTTCTCCTGTGCTATTCTAGTACCCAACACAGGGAAATGCGTTGAAGAGGAATAGTAAGGACCCCGGAACGATCAGAGAGCTGCCGTCTGGTGCGAGGCAGTCGAGAAAGGATCTGGAACTCACCTTGAAGCAGCTCGCTGAAAGTGCATCGGCGTACACGATTGTATGCAGTGAGTGCATGATTAGGCAGGGACGGAGCCTGACCGTTACAGCAGGAGGATTTGCTAGAATCCGTAGAGGTACTCCGCAAGGAGTATGAATTTGAGTGGTAACACGCAGGTACAGCCCTTCGTCTCATGAGACGGGGGGCTTTTCTATTTGGGGAGGTTTTGTCAAATGATGAATTATCAGAAGTACAGCAAAGGTTATTTCATGCCGCCGGAGATTGACCTGGAGTGGGCGAAGAAGGATGCCCCAGACCATGCGCCAATCTGGTGCAGCGTTGACCTTCGCGATGGCAACCAGTCGCTCGTCATCCCGATGAGCCTTGACGAGAAGATGGAATTCTACAAGATGCTCCTCAAAGTCGGCTTCAAGGAAATCGAGATCGGCTTCCCGGCTGCATCGGAAACGGAGTTCGAGTTCCTGCGCCGTCTCGTAGAGGAAGACCTGATCCCGGACGATGTGACGGTACAGGTCCTCACGCAGGCACGCGAGCACATCATCCGCAAGACGTTCGATGCCCTCAAGGGTGTCAAGAACGCCATCGTCCATGTCTACAACTCGACTTCTGTTGCACAGCGCCAGCAGGTCTTCCGCAAGAACAAGGAACAGATCAAGCAGATGGCTGTCGATGGTGCAAAGCTCCTGCAGGAACTCACGGAAGAGGCCGGTGCGAACTACCGCTTCGAGTATTCGCCGGAGTCCTTCACGGGCACGGAGCCGGAGTACGCACTTGAGGTCTGCAATGCCGTCCTCGATGTCTGGAAACCGACGGCTGACCGCAAGGCCATCATCAACCTGCCGGCGACCATCGAGATGAGCATGCCGCACGTCTTCGCGACGCAGGTCGCCTACATGAACAAGCACCTCAAGTACCGCGACAATGTCGTGCTCTCGCTCCATCCGCACAATGACCGCGGCTGCGGCGTAGCTGATGCCGAGATGGGCATGCTGGCCGGTGCGGACCGCATCGAGGGCACGCTGTTCGGCAACGGCGAGCGCACGGGCAACGTCGACATCATCACGGTTGCCATGAACATGTTCGCACTCGGCGTCGATCCGCAGCTCGACTTCTCGAATATGCCGGAACTCGTCGAGATGTACGAGCGCGTCACGCGCATGCACGTCTCGCCGCGCCAGCCGTACGCCGGCGACCTCGTATTCGCTGCCTTCTCCGGCTCCCATCAGGATGCCATCGCGAAGGGCATGCACTGGAAGGAAGAGAAGAATCCGGAAAAGTGGACACTGCCGTACCTCTACATCGACCCGAAGGATGTCGGCCGCGAGTACGACGGCGACGTCATCCGCATCAACAGCCAGTCCGGCAAGGGCGGCGTCGGCTTCATCATGGAGCAGAAATACGGCATCGACATGCCGAAGAAGATGCGCGAGGACTTCGGTTACTGCGTCAAAGGCGTTTCCGACCACAAGCACAAGGAACTCATGCCGGATGAGATTTACCAGATCTTCCAGGATGAGTACGTCAACGTCGATACGCCGTACAAGCTCCATGACTTCCTGCTCCAGAAGGAGCCGGACGGCACGCGCAAGGGCACGGTCGATATCTTTGTCAACGGCGAGCCGAAGACCTTCCTCGCACGCGGCAACGGCCGCCTCGACGCCGTCTCCAATGCGCTGCAGGCAAACCTCGACATCGCCTACAAGGATCTGACGTACAGCGAGCATGCGCTGGAGATCGGCCAGAATAGCCGCGCGATGGCCTACATCGGCATCACGAACGACGACGGCCACATCACCTGGGGCGCCGGCATGGACACGGATATCATCACGGCATCCATCCAGGCCTTGATCAGCGCCATCAACCGCATGAAGGCAGGCAAGTAATAACCGTAAGTACATACGTATATCAAAAGAAAATCCGGGCCAAGCGATTGGTCCGGATTTTTGTGTGTTCGAGTGATTGAGAGGTCCAGCTGGTCAGCGGGCGTCTCTCGTCAGGAGCACGCGCGCTTCGTACGGCTGCAGGCAGTCCGCCTTGTGCTGCTCATAGTTGGAGATCAGCGCCTCGCCCTCGAGCCCTTCAAACAGCGTGCAGGGGACTTCCTTATCGGTCCAGTTGCAGGCGACGCGGAGCGTCTCATTGTCCAGGTGACGTGCAAAGGCATAGACGCACGGGTCTTCCTCCAAGAGGGGCTCGAAGGTGCCGTAGACGATGATCGGGTAGGCGTGGCGCAGGCGGATGAGCTTCTGGTAGTAGTAGAAGGTGGAATCGGGGTCCTTGAGCGCGGCCTCGGCGTTGATCGTCTTGTAGTTCGGATTGACGGCGAGCCACGGCGTGCCGTCGGTAAAGCCGGCATTGTCGCTGGCATCCCACTGCATTGGTGTGCGCGCATTGTCGCGGGCGACTGTGTTGAAGCACGCGAGCATCGTCTCGGGCGTGACCTTCTTCTGCTCGTCGACGTACTGCTGCCAGGCGTTGATCTCCTCGAGGTCCTGGCAGTCAGCGAGCGAGTGGAACGTCGTGTTCGTCATGCCGAGCTCTTCGCCCTGGTAGATGTAGGGCGTGCCCTTCTGCATGTGCAAGCAAGTCGCGAGCATCTTGGCGGAGAGCACGCGCCACTCGGGGCTGTCGTTGCCGAACATCGAAACGCAGCGCGGCTGGTCGTGATTGTCGAGGTAGAGCGAGTTCCAGGCCTTGCCCTCAAGCTCCAGCTGCCACTTGTTGAGGATGGCGCGGACATCCGGCATCTGCGGTTTGCCCGTCGTCCACTTGTCGATGATGCTGCCCTTGCCGTTTTCCGGGCCGACGTGCTCAAACTGGAAGACCATGCCGAGTTCCTTGCCGTCGCTGCGGGCGTACTTCTTGGCCTCGTCAATCGTGACGCCCGCTGCCTCGCCGACGGTCAGCAGGTCGTAATGCGAGAGCACGCGATCGTTCATCTCCTGCAGGTACTCGTGGACGCGCGGCCCGTTGCAGACGTGCGGCGAGAGGTCGCCGTAGCCGTCTGCCTTGAGGGGACCGTCCGGGAAGGACTGGTCCTTGGAAATCATCGAGATGACATCCATGCGGAACCCGTCGATGCCCTTCTCGCACCACCAGGTCATCATGTCGAAGACGGCATCGCGCACCTTCGTGTTCTCCCAGTTGAGGTCCGGCTGCTTCTTGGAGAAGCAGTGCAGGTAGTACTGGTCCGTCGTCGCATCGTACTGCCAGGCCGGGCCGCTGAAGTACGACTCCCAGTTGTTCGGTTCCTTGCCGTCTCGTCCGTCCTTCCAGATGTAGAAGTCGTGGTACGGGTTCGTGCGGGACTTGCGACTCTCGATGAACCAGGCGTGCTCGTCAGACGTGTGGTTGACGACGAGGTCCATGACGAGCTTGATGCCCGCCTCATGTGCCGTCTTCAGCAGCGTGTCGAAGTCGGCCATCGTGCCGAAGTCCTTCATGATGGCGCGGTAGTCGGAGATGTCGTAGCCGTTGTCGTCGTTGGGCGACTGGTAGATCGGGGAGAGCCAGATGACATCGACGCCGAGCTTCTTGAGATACGGGATGCGGCGCGTGATGCCCGGCAAGTCGCCGATGCCGTCGCCGTTCGAATCCTGGAAACTGCGCGGATAAATCTGATAGATGACGGCCTCTTTCCACCAGGCTTTCTGTTCTTCTGCCATATGTGAATGCCTCCTGTTGAGTTCTTTTTCCTAGACGTATTCGCCCTTCCCGTGTGGATTTCCTATGCGGGACTGATACAGAATGCGGACCTCGTTCCATATGCGGCCTGCGAGGCGGCTGGGAGAACGGGAAAAATTTTGGCAGATGCCACCTTTTTTCCCGATAATGATGATATAATAGAAGCACATTTTGGCAGAGCAGAAAGGTGGTTCTTGACGCTTTTATGAAGAAGATCCTCATATCCTGCCTCTTGACGGCAGTCATCGTGACGGCGGCGCTTGTCATCGAGGCGGGATATTTTATTGGCAATTACTGCGTGCACTTCGGCCTGGAGCGCGGGACGGCGGAGAATCCGCAGGAGCCCCCGCGGGCCTATGCGTTGCTGATGCCGCCGGAGGCGCGCCATTTCGACAAGCCGAACTACGCTTCGGAGAACTGGAACATCGAGTCGGAGGACGGCATCTACCTCGCGGCGACGCATTTCAAGCCGGAGCGCGCGACGGACAAGTGGGTCATCGTCGCGCACGGCTACGGCTGCACGCAGCAGAATTCCTATTACATCGCGGAGCATTACCTATCGATGGGCTACCACGTGCTGACGCCGGACCTGCGGGCCTCGGGGCTCAGCGGCGGGCGCTATCTGACGCTCGGCTACCGCGAGAGCGAGGATATCGTGCTCTGGGCAAAGCGAGTTGCTGAGTTCTATCCGCAGGCCAAGATCGTGCTGCACGGCGTCTCGATGGGGGCGGCGACGGTCATGATGGCCGCGGGCCGCGAGGATCTGCCGTCGGAAGTCGTCGCGGCGGTGGAGGACTGCGGCTACACAAATGCGGATGAGCTCATCGCCATGCAGATGGAGAACTCGTTCGGCCTGCCCGCCTTTCCGGCCATGAATCTCCTGAACTGGCGCTGCGAGAAGGTGGCGGGTTTCAACCTGCACGATGCGGCGCCGATTGATGCTGTGCGCCATGCCCGCGTGCCAATCCTCTTCATCCACGGCACGAAGGACACGCTCGTGCCACCGAACATGGCGGAGCAGCTCTACGCGGCGGCCAATGCGCCGAAAAAGGAACTGCTGATGATACCGGGGGCCGTGCACGCGGCGGCGAGTCAGGCAGATCAGCAGACGTACTTCCGGACCATCCGGAAATTCGTGCAGCCCTATATGGAGGAACAGAAATGAAAGCAGTTGTGACAAGGGTGCAGCAGGCATCCGTCGAGATTGAGGGCAAGGTACACGGCGCCATAGAGCAGGGCTTCCTCGTCCTGCTCGGCGTTGGCCCTGAGGATGATGAGGCGGCCTGCGACCGCCTGGCTGAGAAGGTCGCCCATGTGCGCGTCTTCTCGGATGAGGCGGGTAAGATGAACCTGAGCATCGACCAGGTGGGCGGAGCCTTCCTCGTCATCTCGCAGTTCACGCTCTACGCCGACCTCAAGAAGCGCCGCCCGGGATTCTCGCACGCGGCCAAGCCGGAGCTTGCGGAGCCGCTCTACGAGCGCTTCATGGAGAATTTGCGCGCGAAGGGCTTCCGGGTGGAGCACGGTGAATTCGGCGCGGATATGAAGGTGGCTTCTGTCAATGACGGCCCGGTCACGCTGCTCTTTGATACCGATTGCTTGTGAGAATGTAGTCAGACAGGAGAAAAAGGCATGAATATGGATTTACTGCACAATTATGCACGCCTCGTCGTGCGCGTCGGCGTCAATCTGCAGCGCGAGCAGATCCTCGTCATCAATGCGCCAATCGAGTGCGCAGAGTTTGCTCGCGCCATCGCAAAGGAGGCCTTTGCGGCGGGCGCCCACGATGTCGTCGTGAGCTGGAACGATGAGCAGCTCGCGCACATCCGCTATGCGGGCGGCAAGAAAGCGCTCTTCACAGAGTTCCCCGAGTGGCGTCGCGCCTTCTATGAGGACTATGCGGCGCAGGGAGCGGCCTTCGTCTCAATCGCCGCGCGCGACCCGGAGATCTTCGGCAACATCGCCCCAGAGAAGCTCAAGCTGGCCAATCAGGCAGCGGGCGCGGCGCTCATGGAGTACCGGGAGCGCCTGATGAACAACCGTAATACATGGTGCGTCGTCTCGGTGCCGACAAAGGGCTGGGCAAAGAAGGTCTTCCCAGAGCTTCCAGAGGATGAGGCCGTCGCACGCCTTTGGCGTGAGATCTACAAGACGGTCCGCGTCGGCGAGGGCATCGACACGGTCAAGGCGTGGCAGGAGCACATCGCCTTCCTGCACAAGGCGGCCGATTTCCTCAACGCGAATGACTTCCAGAAGCTCCACTACACGAATCGTCTCGGCACGGACCTGACTATCGAACTGCCGGAGGGTCATATCTGGGCGGGGGGAGCCGAGAAGTCGGAGCTTGGCACGGTGTTTGCCGCAAACATGCCGACGGAAGAGGTCTACACGCTGCCGAAGCGCGACGGTGTCAACGGCATTGTCTACGCGACGAAGCCGTTGAACTTCAACGGCAATCTCATCGAGGGCTTCTGGCTGCGCTTCGAGAATGGCCGCGTCACAGACTTCGCCGCGAAGAAAGGCGAGGAGATCCTCAGGGGGCTGATCGAGACGGACGAGGGCTCGCACTTCCTCGGCGAAGTGGCGCTCGTGCCGTATGACTCGCCTATCTCGAAGAGCGGCGTGCTCTTCTACAACACCTTGTTCGACGAGAACGCTGCCTGCCATCTGGCGCTCGGCAAGGCATATCCGACCTGCCTCAAGGACGGCGAGAAGATGGACAGCGTGACGCTCCTGCAGCACGGCGTCAACGACTCGCTGATGCACGAGGACTTCATGGTCGGCAGCCGCGACCTCGAGATCGTCGGCACGCGCCGTGACGGCACGGAGGTGCAGGTATTCCATGAGGGCAATTTCGCTTTTTGACGCATAGGAGACAGAAAGGAGATGGGATGATGCAGAGGACTCTAGGCATCTTCACGGCGCTCGTGCTGGTCTTGGCGGCACTCTGCCTGCCAGCGGGGCGCTCAGAGGCAGCGGGACTCCAGGATGCGGATTTTTCCTGCCGCGGCGCAATGCTCGGCGCGAGCGAAGCGGAGCTTTTCAAAGCGTGGGGGGAGCCGCTCTTTGACCGGACGGAGATACGCCAGGGCGTGACGGTCAAGGTCTACGTCTACAAGGACCACTACGAGGCCGCCGTCGACAAGAGTGGCCACGTCGTCGACTTCCTCATCAAGAACGACCGCTACGAGGCGAGGAACGGCATCCGGCTCGGCGCGACTTCGTACTGGATCCAGAAGACGTACGGCAAGACAGAGCGTCAGCGTCTCGACGGGGCGGCGTACTACATCTACACGCGCGAGGGCCATCCGCACGACCACCTGCTGTTCGGCCTCGATGTGCAGGACGGCTATATGACGTCGATGCGCATCACCTCCCTGCCGCTGACGGAGAAAGAGGCGGAGAAGCGGGCGCTCGAGGATGACGCCGAAGAAGGGGAACTCGACCCGCGCTTTGCCGAGAAGGAAATCGACACCTCCGCACTCGGTAAGGCAGAGCCACCCGTCCTCAAGGGGGTACGGCCATGATACACCTCAAGATGATGCGCCACCGCCTGCTGCGCTATCTCGGCATCACCGTGGGCTGCCTGATCGCGAGCTGCTCCATCAACCTCTTCCTCGTGCCTTCCCATCTCCTGACGGGCGGCGCGACGGGCATCGCGATCATCGTCTACTACCTGGCGCAGCTGCCCATCGGCCTGCAGACCTTCCTCTACAATATCCCGCTTCTCATGGCAGCCTGGAAGACGCTCGGGCACGGCTACACGGTCGATGTCATCATCGGCACGGGCATCTTCTCGCTGTGCCTCGATCTCACGCGCTTCCTCAATGCCTACGCGCCTGTCAATGACATCATGCTCGCCGCCATCTTCGGCGGTGTCTTCAACGGCATCGGCTACGGCATTGTCTTCCGCATGAACGGCAGCACAGGCGGCTTCGACATCGTCGGCGCCATCGCCAAGAAGTACTACTCGCTCAACATGGGTGGCGTCATCTTCGCCTTCAACTGCATGATCATGTGCGTGGCGGCCTTCCTGTTCGGCGTGGCCCCCGCGATGTTCACGCTGATCTGCATGTACATGAATGCGATGGTCACCGACAAGGTCATTGCGGGTTTCAACAGCCGCAAGGCCGTGCTGATCATCTCGGACCGCGCGCAGCAGATTGCGGATGGCATCATGGAAGTCGGCCGCGGCGTGACCTTCCTGCACGGGCAGGGCGCCTTCACGCGCAAGGAGCGCAACGTCGTATTCGTCGTCGTCAAGCTCACGCAGGTCAGCAAGATCAAGCTCATCGCGCATGCGGTCGACCCGCACGCCTTCATGATCATCATGTCGGCCAACGAGGTCATGGGCCGCGGCTTCAGTGAGCCCGGCATCGCCTTTCGGCGCTTCATCAACAAGGACAAGGTACAGCTAGAGCATCCGGAGCATCTGAAATGGCACGATGAGCGCTGAGCCTCTACCAAAAGAAAGGAAGAATCCACATGATTGAGATCACCTATCTGCTGAACAGCGGCTTCCTCGTGCGCGTCGGCCGCACACTGCTCGTATTCGATGACTTCAAGGACCCGGCGGGAGCCGTCGATGCGGCCGTCGAAGCGGCGGATTTTGACCACCTCTACTTCTTCGCATCGCACGGCCACTTCGACCACTTCGATGCGCACATCTGCGCTTACGAGGCAAAGACAGAACGCTACATCCTCAGCGATGACATCCGCTGCACAAAGGCCCTCAGCAGCTTTGACCAGGCGAAGCTCGTCTTCCTCAAGACGTACGCATCCTGGCAGGACGAGCACATCGCCGTGGCGTCCTTCGACTCGACAGATATCGGCACGTCGTTCCGCGTCGTGCTCAAGGACGAGGGCGTGACGCTCTTCCATGCCGGTGACTTCAACTGGTGGGACTGGACGGGCGAGCCCCAGGAGCAGCGGAAGCTCGCCGAGAACGCCTTCCGCAAGCAGATGAAGAAGCTCAAGGGGTTAGAGGCGGATCTGGCCTTCTTCCCCGTCGACGGCCGCCTGGGCCCGAGCATCGACAAGGGCGTAAAAGTGTTCTGCGCCGAGACGGAGGTGCGCGCGCTCGTCACGATGCACTCCGTCGGCTATCCAGCCTGGCAGCCGCCAGAGGGCTTTTTCGGAGCAGGCCGTTCCATTCCCGTCTGGTCGCCGCGCACGCCGGGCGAAAAGGCCTGCCTCAAAGATGGCCAATTCCTCGCAGACTGACGGTCGACTATTGAAAACATAGGAGGATATAAGGTAAAATGAAGAAGGTGTTCTTGCTGCTGCTCGCCATGCTCGTGATGACGGGCAGTTGCCTTGCCGCATCCGGCAGTGAGAAAACAACAAGCATTCAAGACGGCCAGACCGTCAAAGATGTTCATGGAGGAGATAAGAAAATGGTAAATCGCATTGCAGTATTTGAGACGAACCTCGGCAACTTCAGCGTGGAGCTCTTTGAGGACCAGACGCCAATCACGACGGAGAACTTCATCGACCTCGCCGAGAAAGGCTTCTACGATGGCGTCATCTTCCACCGCGTCATCGACGGCTTCATGATCCAGGGCGGCGATCCGGAGGGCACGGGCATGGGCGGCCCGGGCTACACGATTGAGGATGAGTTCCTCGACGATCTGCGCTTCGACGGTGAGGGCATCCTCGCGATGGCCAACACGGGCATGCCGCACACGGGCGGCAGCCAGTTCTTCATCACACTCGACAAGACGCCGTGGCTCAACGGCCATCACACGATCTTCGGCAAGGTCAAGGAAGGCATGGATGTCGTGCGCCGCATCGGCCATTCGGAGACAGACATGGCCGACCGCCCGCTCGAGGACGTTGTCATCAAGACCATCGAGATCAAGTATCCGGAGTGATGGCAGAGGCCTACACCTACATCCTCGAATGTGCGGACGGCAGCCTCTACACGGGCTGGACGAATGACCTGGCAGGGCGCGTCAAGGCGCACAATGCAGGGCGCGGCGCGAAGTACACGCGCTCGCACCGCCCGGTCCATCTCGTCTACTTCGAGTCCTTCGCGACGAAGGGAGAGGCACTTTCGCGCGAGGCCGCCATCAAGAAGATGACGCGCGCGGCGAAGCTCGCCTTGATTGACACAGCTGAGAAAAGAAATTATAATAAATAAGTTAAACTGAAACATAAAGGGGCGTTTTATCATGGCAGATAAACAGGTCATGCTGACCGAAGAAGGCTATAATAAACTCGTAGAAAAGCTCAACTACCTCAAGAGCGTCAAGCGCATCGAGATTGCAGAGCGCCTGAAGGCCGCCATCGCACTGGGCGACCTCTCCGAGAACTCGGAGTACGACGATGCCAAGAACGAGCAGGCATTCCTCGAGGGCGAGATCCAGGACCTCACGGCCAAGATCCGCAACTCGCACATCATCAAGGCTGGTGCCGGCGACATCGTCCAGATGGGCAGCAAGGTCACGGTCAAGGACATCGAGTTCGGCGATGAGGACACCTTCATGCTCGTCGGCTCGACGGAGGCTGACCCGGACGAGGGCAAGATCTCGAATGAGTCCCCGCTCGGCCAGGCACTTCTCGGACAGAAGAGCGGCAGCGTCATCGACGTGCACGCTCCGGCCGGCATCATCAAGTACGAGATCCTCGCAATCAAGGGCTGAGAGCGCAGCGGATCGTTTAGATTGGAGTAATGGAAAGTATGGCAGATAAGAAGCAGAAGGGGCAGCAGGCTCCTGTGGAAGACCTCAATGAGATGATGAAGGTCCGCCGCGAAAAGATGGAAGAATTCCGCGCGATGGGCGTGCCGCCGTTTGGCCATCGTTACGAAGTCACGGATTATGCAGAGCCAATCAAGGAGAAATACGCACATCTTGAAGGCGATGAAGAGGGCGGCGAGGTCCGCATCGCCGGCCGTCTCATGGCCATCCGCGGCCATGGCAAGGCGTCGTTCTGCACGCTCAACGACCGCACGGGCAACATCCAGGTCTACTTCAAGATCGATGTGCTCGGCGAGGACAAGTACAAGAACCAGTTCAAGAAGCTCGATATCGGCGACATCGTCGGCATCCGCGGCATCGTCTTCAAGACGCACCGCGGCGAGGTGACGGTCCGCGTCGAGGACTTCGACCTGCTCTCGAAGTCGCTGCGCCCGCTGCCGGAGAAGTTCCACGGCCTGCAGGATGTCGACATCCGTTACCGCCAGCGCTACCTCGACCTCATCATGAACCCGGAGGTCCGTGACACCTTCCGCAAGCGCACGAAGATCATCCAGTCCATCCGCACGTACCTCGATGATCGCGATTACCTCGAGGTCGAGACGCCGGTACTCTCGACGATCGCCGGCGGCGCAGCAGCGCGCCCGTTCGTCACGCACCACAATGCACTCGACATCGACCTCTACCTGCGCATCGCGACGGAGCTCAACCTCAAGCGCCTCGTCATCGGCGGTTTCGACCGCGTCTACGAGATGGGTCGCGTCTTCCGCAACGAGGGCATGGATGTCCGCCACAACCCGGAGTTCACGACGATCGAGTTCTACCAGGCGTATGCTGACTACACGGACATGATGGACATCACGGAAGGCATTGTCGTCAATGCCGCCAAGAGCGTTCTCGGCACGCCGGTCATCAATTACCAGGGCGTCGAGATCGATCTCTCGAAGGTCAAGCGCATCAGCATGAACGATGCCGTCAAAGAGGCGACGGGCAAGGATTTCCTCTCTTGTAAGACCGTCGAAGAGGCCCGCAAGATGGCTGACGAGATCGGCGTCCCGTACGAGCCGCGCCACGGCATCGGCGGTATCCTCAACCAGGCCTTCGAGGAGAAGGTCGAGGAGACACTGATGCAGCCGACGTTCATCACGGGCCATCCGACGGAGATCTCGCCGCTCGCGAAGCGTAATCCGGAAGACCCGCGCATCACCGACCGCTTCGAGTTCTTCATCTACGGCCGCGAGCTGGCCAATGGCTTCACGGAGCTCAACGACCCGATCGACCAGGAAGGCCGCTTCCTCGATCAGCTCAAGCAGCGCGAAGCCGGCGACGATGAGGCTCACGTCATGGACCGCGACTACATCACGGCCATGGAGTACGGCCTGCCGCCGACGGGCGGTGTCGGCATCGGCATCGACCGCCTCGTCATGCTGCTGACGGACGCGCCGTCCATCCGCGACGTCCTGCTCTTCCCGACGATGAAGCCACTCTCTGAATAAGACTTGGCAGACTTCTGGCGCCTTCTGGTGCCAGGAGTTTTTCTATTTGCAGAGATTGACAGCATCATCGCTCCATATTAATTAACTATGTATATAGATAGCGAGGGATAGATATGAACGAACAGGACATCTTCCAGAAGATAACCGATGAATTTTACTGGTTCCACCGCCACCCGGAACTCTCCTACGAGGAAGTCGAGACGACAAAGCGCCTCCGAGAGGACCTCGCGGCTGTTGGCATCGAGGTCCTCGACCTGCCGCTCAAGACGGGCCTTGTCGCCAAGGTTGGCACAGGTGAGGCGCCGTTCATCGCGCTGCGCTGCGATATCGACGGCCTGCCGATCCAGGAGGAGTCGGGTCTTGCCTATGCGTCTGAGCACGCGGGCCGCATGCATGCCTGCGGCCATGACTTCCACATCAGTGCGGTGCTCGGCTCGGCGTACCTGCTCAAGGCGAAGGAGCGCGAGCTTCGCGGCACAGTCTACCTGATCTTCCAGCCGGCAGAAGAGGCGCCGGGCGGTGCGCGCAAGGTCATGGAGACGGGGGTGCTCAAGGACGTACAGGCCATCTTTGGCCTGCACACCTCGCCGCTCTACGATGTCGGCACGCTCGGCATCCGCTCGGGCGCGGTGACGGCGTCTGTCGACAAGTTCACCGTGACGTTCCACGGCAAGGGCACGCATGCAGCTCATCCGGAGCGCGGCATCGACCCCATCGTCATGGCCGCGAGCTTCGTCACGGCTGCGCAGAGCATCGTCTCGCGTAATATCGACCCGGCACACCCGGGCCTCGTCTCCATCACGCACATCGAGAGCGGCAATACCTGGAACGTCATCCCTGAATCCTCGTGGCTTGAGGGCACGGTGCGCTGCCTGACGGCAGAGGACCGGAAGCTCATCAAGAAACGCATCTACGAGCTGGCAGAGGGGCAGGCCGCATCCTTTGGCGGTCATGCAGAACTCACCTGGTATGCCGGCCCGCCGGCGACGGATAACACGCCGGACTGGACGGACTTTGCCATCGAGGTGGCGAAGGAGGCGGGGCTGAACGTCGTGCCCGCGCCCGTCAATCTGGCCGGCGAGGATTTCGCCTACTACCAGGAGGAGATCCCCGGCGTATTCGTGCTCGTCGGCACGGGCAAGTCGCCGGCTAACCACAATCCGAAATTCCACGTTGATCCGGCAGCACTCGGACCGGCTGCCAGATATATGGCAAGACTCGCCGTGGAGGCCTTTGCGCGCCTTTGAGGCGATGCGCCAAGATAAGGGGTAAGCAATGAAAATCATCGATGCACATCTTCACTTTGGGTCGGATGCCTACTTTGACGAGATCGCGAAGGCAGCCGAGCACGAGAACAGCGCCGACCACCTGCTCGAGCAGTACAGGATGCGCGGCATGGTGCACGGCATCGTCATGGGCAATCTGCCCGTCGAAGCGCTCGCGCCAGCGTATCCGCCCTTCCTTTCGTACTGCATCGGGCTTGACAGCCAGGTATTCGACATGGAGAAGCTGCCGCAGAAGCTCCATCTCATCGAGCAGCATTTGAGGAGCGATCGCTGTGTCGGCATCAAGCTCTACCCGGGCTACGCTTCGTTTTACCTCTACGACGACAGGCTCGCGCCAGTCTACGAGCTCGCCGCGCGCTACGACAAGCCGGTCGCGGTCCATACGGGCCTGACGGCGACGGACAACGCACTCTTGAAGTACAGCCATCCGCTCGTCATGGATGAGGCGGCGACGAAGTTCCGCAAGGTGCGGTTCGTCATGTGCCACTTTGGCGAGCCGTGGTTTACGGATGCGGCAGCCGTCATTGAGAAGAACCCCAATGTGGCGGCAGACCTCTCGGGCCTTTTAGAGCGCAAGATCCCGGATTTTGGGGCTTTCTGCGAGAAGAAGCATTTCTACATCGAACGCCTCAAGGGCTGGCTCGAATACCTCGACCTCTACGACCGCTTCATGTTCGGCACGGACTGGCCGCTTGCCAATCTCGGGGACTACATCTCCTTCACGAAGGAAATCATCCCAGAGGAGCATTGGGATGAGGTATTCTACAAGAATGCCATGCGCATCTACCATCTGAACCAGAAGTGATGCTCGACAGCTGATGCATATCGGACAAAGTGAATCGGCAACAAAAAATACGGTATCCGTCTAGGATACCGTATTTCTGTTGAGCAGGGGATGCAGATCTCAGTGTGCACTGGCAAGGCGCTTCTCGTAGAAGCGCTGGCGGCGCTGGGCGATGATCGTCTTAGCTTCGCTGTCGCGGTCCATCTGATGGCGCGTGAAGCGGTGATGGCGGGCGAGCAGGTAGTAGTAGAGGACGATGCCGATGAGGGAGATGGCACCGGCTGCGATGTAGACGAAGGAGAAGCCGAAGGCCGGGACAAAGCTGCCGAGCGTGTATGGGCCGACGCCGATGCCGAAGTCAAGCAGGACGAAGTAAGTACTCGTCGCGACGCCGACCTGATGCATCGGTGCGCAGTGGACGGCAAGAGCATGGCAGGAAGCCGTCGTCGTGCCGTAGCCGAAGCCGAGGAAGAGTGCGCCAATCAGCATGGCTGCGTCCGTGCTGGCCGTACCAATGAAGCCCATGGCGACGGCCATGCAGATGAGTGACGGGTAGATGACGATGTTGCCGCCGAAGTGGTCGAGCAGGTAGCCAGTCAGCGGGCGGCTGATGAAGGAAGTAACGGCGAAGCAGAGGAAGAAGCCCGTCGCGCCGATGCCCGTGATGCCGATGTGAGCCGTGTAGGCGCCGAGGAAGCTCAGGACCGTGGAGTAGCAGACACCGGCCATCAGGGCGATGCAGGAGATGGCGAGTGCCTTGATGGAGAAGAAGCGGTCGAACGAAATCTTGTGGAGATCTGCTTTCTCTTCTGGCAGGATCGTGCGCTCCGGCGCCTTGATGAAGAAGGAGAGCGCGAAGATCAGGAAGGTTGCGGCTGCGCAGATCTCAATGGCGAGCGTGAATTCCTTGGCGGACGTGAGGTTCATGGCGATGAAGGGGCCGATGGCCGAAGCCATCGTGACGCCGAGCGTGAAGTAGCCGATGCCCGTGCCCATGCGCTTGAGCGGGACGAGTGCAGCGACGACCGTGCTCGCTGCCGTCGAGGTCGTGCCGAAAGACAGACCATGCAGGAAGCGGACGAGCATGAAGACCTCGAGCGACGGCGCGAGCTCGTAGCAGAGGACGAGCAGGAAGAACATCAGCGTGCCCGCGAGGAACATCTTGCGGCGGCCGACAAAATCGATGAAGCGTCCGGCCGGGATGCGGGCGAACAGGGCACCGACGATGAAGAGGCCAGAGGCGAGGCCGGCCATGCTGATGGAAGCATTCCAGGTGTGGATGGCATAGGCCGTAGACCAGAGCATCAAGAGGAAGTGGACCGAGTAGACGAGGAAGTTGACACCGATGTCAAATACGTAGTCACGCGTCCAGAGGCGCGTCGGGGTAGCTGGATCTGCCATGACAGAAGACTCCTTTCCAAGCGAAACCTGTTTCTTATGATAATGGCGCGGATGATGGACCGCCGTGCAGTGCGCGACCGTCAGCATGCGATGGGCATCGCCCGCTGACATGCCAGTCTCTGCACGGAGCGCTTCAACATAATCCGAGGGGATCCGATAATTCAATGCGTTCACCTGCTTATCTAAAATATCTATGAATGAAATCTGGAACTTAGTATAGTCCTCTTCAGAGAGCACGTCTAATGTATAATTTTCACAAATAGGATGCAAATTGTGCATGATCATGGCGATTCCTGCCGTTTTTTGCAGAAAATGCATGTGAGATTCCTTGTATACATGAATATAATGCAAAATAATCATGGAAATGAAGCAGGAAAACGTTGTCAGCCTAGGTTACCGTGCATATAATAGACTATAACCTAAAGTAATTATGCACGATATGCAAGAAACGAGGAACAAAATGGAATTGACACAACTGAAGTACTTCCAGGCGATGGCCAAGTGCCGTCACTTCACGCAGGCAGCCGAAGAGATGGCCGTCTCGCAGTCGGCTCTTTCTCGATCCATCCAGAAATTGGAGCAGGAGCTCGGCGTCACCCTGTTTGAACGCCATGGCCGCACCTCGGATCTGACGGAGGCCGGGCAGAAATTCCTGTTCCACGTCGACCGCGTGATCCGCGAGCTCGCGCTGGCGGAACAGGAGATCGAACTCGACAACGGCGGTGTAGGCGTCGTGCATCTCTCCTTCCTGCACTCGCTCGGCGACACGTTCCTGCCGCTGATCCTGCGCCAGTTCCATGAGCGCTACCCGCACATCGATGTCAAGCTTAACCAGCAGAGTTCTTCGATGCTCGCCGAGCAGCTGACGAGCGGCGAGACGGATATCTGCCTCTGCTCGACGATGAATGAGCCGGATACGGCCTGGATGTACCTCTGGTCGGAGGAAATGTTCCTCGTCGTGCCGGAGGATCATCCGCTCGCGCAGAAGTCGCGCGTCAGCCTGCGCGAAGTCGGGGATGAGCCGTTCGTCGCTTTGAAGCCCGAGTACACGCTGCGCCAGCAGGTCAACCAGTTCCTCGACCTCGCAGAGAGCCATCCGCAGATCGTCTTCGAGGGCGATGAAGTCCATACGCTCGTCTCTTTCGTCGCGGCGCATCTCGGCGTCAGCGTCCTGCCGCACGTGCCATGCACAGAGCACCTCGGCGTCGTCTTCGTGCCGATATTCTTCCCGCTCTGCAAGCGCGCCGTCGGCATCGCCTGGAACACTTCGCGGCCACTCTCGCCGGCAGCTATGACCTTCCAGCAGTTCACCATCCACCACTTCGTGCACGAGGGGGAGATTCCTCTGACGCAGCCCGATGGCAGAGGAAACGCGGCGCGCTGACTTGTCGATGTTCCGTAATATTGATATAATTATATGATGACTATCATATGAGGTGATTGGAATGACAATGGAAATCAAGATGGAAACCGTCGTGAAGCGGTTCCGCGACTATATTTCCTTCAATACACAGTCGGATGAGGCAAACGACAAGGAATGCCCGTCGACGCCCGGCCAGATGGTGTTGGCCAAGCACTTGGCTGACGAGCTTCGGTCCATCGGCCTCACGGAGGTGACGGTGGACGAGCACGGCTACGTCATGGCGACGCTGCCGGCGAACAACGGGGACGATTCGCCTGTCGTCGGCTTTATCTCGCATCTCGACACAAGTCCTGATGCGGCGGGCGGCCCCATCCATGAGCAGATCATCCACGCGTATGCGGGCGGCGATATCGTGCTGAACGAAGCGAAGGGAATCGTCTTCTCGGTCGCGGACTTCCCGGGCATCGAGCGCTACAAGGGCCAGGACATCATGATGACGGACGGCACGACGCTTTTGGGTGCAGATGACAAGGCCGGCGTCACGGCCATCGTCAGCGCTGCGGAATATCTCATGGCGCACCCGGAGATCTCGCACGGCAAGATCCGCCTGGGCTTCACGCCGGATGAGGAGACGGGCCGCAGTGCAGACCGCTTCGATGTCAAGGCGTTCGGCGCGGATTTTGCCTACACGGTTGACGGCGGCGAGCTCGGCGGGCTGGAGTACGAGAACTTCAATGCGGCGAACCCGACCATCCTCTTCCATGGCCGCAGCGTCCATACGGGCGACGCGAAGGGCAAGATGAAGAATGCCGTCTCGATGGCTGCGGAGTGGCAGCAGATGTTGCCGGCCGGCGAGAAGCCGGAGTACACGGAGAGGCATGAGGGCTTCTTCCATGTTCACACCGTCGCGGGCAGTGTCGAGCTCGTCACGATGGAGATGCTCGTGCGTGACCACGACCGCGCGCACTTCGAGCGGCGCAAGGCACTGCTCGACGATATGGCCGCATTCTTCAACAAGAAGTACGGCGAGGGCTCCGTCGAGGTGCATCACCGCGATGTCTACTACAACATGCTCGAGAAGATCGAGGACGGCAATCTCTATGTCGTGGAGCTCGCGCGCGAGGCGATGGAGGAGATCGGCATCGAGCCGGATGTCCAGCCCATCCGCGGCGGCACTGACGGCGCACGCCTCTCGTTCATGGGTCTGCCGTGCCCGAATCTCTTCACGGGCGGTGCGAACTTCCACGGCCGCTTTGAGTACCTGCCGCTGCCATCCCTGAAGAAGGCGGCGGAGCTCGTCCTTGCGATTATGGTCAAGGCAGCTTCCTGCAAGGGCAAGGCTGGCAAATGAGAATGCAGCAATGAATTGACGCGTCAGGCAACCTGGCGCGTCAGTGTTATGGATATGCGGATATCCGACTGATGAGACAAGCAATCAGACAGATAAAAGGAGATTTTTCTTTATGGCAATACTGGAAATCAAGAAAGCAGGGGCGCCGGTCCTCAAGGAGGTCTGCGCTCCGGTGGAGAAGATCGACAAGGGACTGCGCAAGCTGCTCGACGACATGGCCGTCACGATGTACGAGAGCGACGGCGTCGGCCTCGCTGCGCCGCAGATCGGCCGTCCCATCCGCGTCGTCGTCATCGACTGCCAGGACGACCACGGGCTCATCGAGCTCATCAACCCGGTCATCACCTTCCGCGAGGGCACGGCAACGGATACTGAGGGATGCCTCTCCGTGCCGGGCATCTACGGCGAGGTGGAGCGCGCAGCGAAGGTCAAGGTGGAGTTCCTCAACCGCCGCGGCAAGAAGCAGCATTTGACGGCGACGGGCCTTCTGGCACGCTGCATCCAGCATGAGCTCGACCATCTCGAGGGCCAGCTCTTCATCGATATCGCAAAGAGTCTGCACGGGGGGAATCAGGCGTGAAAAAATTCCGAGTCATTTTCATGGGCACGCCGGAATTTGCCGTGCCGTGCCTCGCAGCTCTTTATGAGCACTGCGACGTCATCGGCGTCGTGACGCAGCCCGACAAGCCGAGAGGGCGCGGCCAGAAGCTCGTGCCGTCGCCGGTCAAGGCCTGGGCGGAGGCGCACGGCCTGCCGGTCTGGCAGCCGAAGAGAATCAAGGAGGAAGACTTCACGGCCTTCCTCGAAGAGCAGAAGCCCGACCTCATGGTCGTCGTGGCCTTCGGCCAGATCCTCTCGCAGCGCATTCTCGACATCCCGCCTTATGGCTGCATCAATGTACACGGTTCACTCTTGCCGCGTTACCGCGGCGCGGCGCCGATGCAGTGGTGCGTCATCGACGGAGAGAAGAAGACGGGGATCACGACGATGTTCATGGACGCTGGGCTCGACACGGGCGACATGCTGCTGAAGGCGGAGTTCCCAATCGGTCCGGACACGACGCTCGAGGAGGTGCACGACGGCCTCATGGCGCTCGGCGCCAAGGTGCTCATCGATACGCTCGAGGAGCTCTCGGCCGGGACGCTCAAGCGCATCCCGCAGACGGGCGAGTCGAATTACGCGCCGATGCTGACGAAGGGGACGGGCCACATCCACTGGCAGGACTGTGCACAGAAGATACACAATCTCGTGCGCGGCCTCGACTCGTGGCCGGGGGCTTACACCTTCCTTGCAGGCAAGAAATACAAGATCTGGCGCACGCGCTGTACGACTGAGAAGACGGAAGCGCAGCCGGGCACCATCCTTAGGGCCGACAAGAAAGAAGGCCTCTTTGTAGCAGCGGGCGACGGCGTGCTCGAGATCACGGAGCTCCAAGCGCCTGGCAAGAAGCGCATGGCCGCGAAGGATTACCTCAATGGTCACGCGATTGCTCTGCCCGCAACGTTTGAGGATTGAATATGACAAAAGCAAAGAATGACCACGTGCTGACGGGGCGCCCGAAGAAGCGGCTGTTCATCGGCATGCTCTCTCTGACGGCCGTCCTCATGGCGGTCATCCTCTACGCCATCTGGTACATCGGCGTGCCGGGGCTCCGCGCCATCCAGCCCATGCTGCCCTGGCTCATCGGCGCTGTGTTCACCTTTTTGGTGGCAGGGGCGTTCTTCAGCATCTTCAACATGGTCCTCGCTGTCGCACATCTGCCGTACCTGCCGTTCCTGCAGCGCCAGACGTATGAGCTCATCAACCTGCTCTTCCCGCTGGCCGTGCGCCTTGGCAGCATCTTCGGCATCCGGCGCCGCAAGCTCGAGGGCTCCTTCATCGCGGTGAGCAATCTCCTGTTCAACCGCATGGGCATCCGCGTGCCAGCCGACCGGCTGCTCGTCGTGACACCGCACTGCCTGCAGCTCGCCTCATGCCCGCACAAGATCACGCGGGACCCGGAGAACTGCAAGCGCTGCGGCCGCTGCGATATCGGCGCCCTCGTGACGCTGTCGCATGAAATGGGCTTCCACTTCTTCGTGGCGACAGGCGGCACGCTCGCGCGCCAGATTGTCTACAAGACGAAGCCGAAAGCCGTGCTGGCCATTGCCTGCGAACGTGACCTCATGAGCGGCATCCAGGACGTCTACCCGCTGCCGGCCGTCGGCGTGCTCAACATCCGTCCGAACGGACCGTGCTACAACACGCACGTCGACATCGAGGAGGTGCGGGCACAGCTCGAGAAGATCATCATACCGAAACCGAAAGAGAAACAATGAGTGATACGATACGTAGTCAAAAGGCAAGACAAATGAGGTGGATCTATGGATAAAGCGCGCGAGACGGCAGTCCGCATCCTATACGAAGTACATGAGAATGGCGCCTATGCCAATGTGGCGCTTGCCAAGGCACTGCGCCAGGCAGAGCTTGGCGAGCAGGACCGCCGCTTTGTCACGGAGCTCGTCTACGGCGCGGTCAAGGCCGGCGGCACGCTCGACTGGATCCTGCGCCGCTACGTCAACCGACCCGTGCGCAAAATCCAGCCGCTCGTCCGCGAGATCCTGCGGCTCGGTCTCTACCAGCTCTTCTACCTCGACAAGGTGCCGGCTTCGGCAGCCTGCAACACGGCTGTAGAGCTGGCCAAGGGCATGGGCATGAAAGGGCTCGCGGGCTTTGTCAATGCCGTGCTGCGCACGGCAGTGCGCGAGCCGGAGAAGGCCGCATTCCCGAGCGGGAAGGGCCATGCGACGGAAAACCTCGCCCTCTCCAGCCAGCATCCGGAGTGGCTCGTGCGCCGCTGGGTCAAGACGTTCGGATTTGAGGCGGCGGAGAGACTCTGCCGCTTTGACAATGAGCAGCCTCTCCTCTCCGTGCGCACGAATACGCTGCGCACGGAACGCGATGCGCTGCTCGAAGAACTCAGGCAGGCAGGCGCGGAAGTCGAGCCTTCGCTCTGGGCTCCCGAGGGCATCCTCGTGCGCCGTCACGGCGCACTCGATGCGCTCGCACCGCTGCAGCAGGGGCGCTGCCAGGTGCAGGATGAGAGCTCGATGCTCGTCGCACACGTCGTAGGGCCGCAGCTTGGAGAGTTCATTATCGACTGCTGTGCGGCACCGGGCGGCAAGACGACACACATGGCGGCGCTCATGCACGACAAGGGCCGCATCCTCGCCGGCGACATCTACGACCACAAGCTCCAGCGCATCGAGGAGAATGCCGCGCGCCTCGGCATCCAGATCATCGAGACGGAGGAGATTGACGCGCGAGAGATCGGCGAGCAGTACGAGGCGATGGCCGACCGCGTCCTCGTCGACGCGCCGTGTTCCGGTCTCGGCGTGCTGCGCCGCAAGCCGGATGCCCGCTGGCGCAAGACGGCAGACGAGATCGCGGCCTTGCCTGACCTGCAGCTTTCCATTCTCGAGAGCGCAGCGAGGGCCGTCAAGCCGGGCGGGGTGCTCGTCTATAGCACCTGCACGATCGAGCTCGCCGAGAATCAGGGCGTCGTCAGCCGCTTCCTCGAAGCGCATCCGGAGTTCGCCTTGGAGACGACGGGCCATTACCTGCCGCTGCCGACGAAGCATGCGGAGTCGAAGATGGTCCAGCTGCTGCCGCATGTCGACGGCACGGATGGCTTCTTCATCTGCCGCATGAAAAAGACAAGCAAGACAGACAAGAAAGGATAAGACGTTGAACGATATTTTGGGGTTGACCTGCCAGGAACTCCAGGCAGCGCTGCAGCCGTTCTCGCTGCCGAAGTACCGCGCCAAGCAGATCGCGGAGTGGATGTACCAGCGCGGTGCCACGAGCTTCGGTGATATGACGAACCTCTCGAAGAAGCTGCGCGAGGAGCTGGCTTCTTCGCTGGCGATTGGCCGCCCGCGCCTCAAGGACCGCCTCGATTCGGCCGACGGCCACACGACGAAGTTCCTGCTGGAATTTGCTGACGGCACGGCCGTAGAGACAGTGCTCATGCGCCAGCCCTACGGCAATAGCATCTGCGTCTCGACGCAGGCTGGCTGCAACATGGGCTGTGCTTTCTGCGCATCGACGCTGCACGGCATGGCGCGCAACCTGACGAAGGGCGAGATCCTCTCGCAGGCCATCGCGATAAACGACATGCTGCGCGGGGAAGGGCGCGGGGGGAAGGTCGACACCGTCGTCATCATGGGCTCGGGTGAGCCTCTGATGAACTACGAGAACGTGCTCGGCTTCATCCGACTGTTGCACGAGGAATACGTCCTCGGCCTGAGCTACCGCAGCATCACGATCTCGACTTCCGGCATCGTGCCGCAGATGTACAAGCTCGCAGATGAGGGAATCCCCATCTCGCTCTCTGTCTCGTTGCACGCGCCGAACCAGGAACTCCGCAGCGAGCTCATGCCAATCAATCGCAAGTACCCGCTCGCTGATGTCGTGCGCGCGGCGCGCCACTACGCGGAGACGACGAAGCGCCGCGTGACGTACGAGTACATCCTCATCGATCACGTCAATGACGGGGAGGCGCAGGCAAGAGAACTCGTCTCACTACTGCGCGGCCAGCTGGCCAGCGTCAATCTCATCCCCATCAATCCTGTGGCTGAGCGTCATCTGCTGCGCCCGTCTGCCGCACGCATCGACTGGTTCGAGCACTATCTCACGGCGCATCATCTGACGGTCACGGTGCGGCGCGAGATGGGGACGGACATCCAGGCAGCCTGCGGCCAGCTCCGCAATAAGCACCTGGAAGAGTGACCATTTCCCAATAAATTCACAGCTTTTTCATCCGATATCTGCTATAATGTACGGATAGTGGTTATAGCAAAAGAAACGGAGGCGAAAACCATGGGTCTAGGGACATGGGAATCGTATCTGGCAAATCATATCGAGGGCTTCTTCAACAAGAAGTTCAGCAGCAGCCTTGAGGCTGTCGAGCTCATGAACGGCCTTGAGCGTGAGGTCAAGCGCCAGTCCTCTGGCAAGAGGCGGCAGGATATCGACACGGCATTCATCTTCTCGCTGAATCCGGAGGACTACCACCGCCTCTGTGCGCGGCGCGTTATCGAGGACCTCAGGACGATGGCGGCGCGCCAGATCATCCTGCAGGACTGCGCGGCGGACGGTGTCATCACCGTGCGCATGGAGCAGAGCGGCAAGCTGAGTCGCGGTGTCTACAAGCTGCGCTGCGGGCGCTCAGACGAGGTGGAGGACATCTCGGCCAACACGCTCGTCCTCCAGAAGCGGCCGTCGCTTGACGGCCGCGTACCGCTCAACCTGCCGGCCTTCCACGCGATGGCTTCGCTGACTGTCGTCGAGGGTCCCGACCTCGATGCCTACCTCGAGATCGGGGAGAAGCAGGTCTACATCGGCCGGCGTGACAAGAACGAGTTCATCCTGACAGACACGAATGCCTCGCGGCTCCACGCCTGGATCTCGTACGAGCACCATCGCCACGAGCTCTACGATGCACAGAGCACGAATGGCACGTTCGTCAACGGGCGGCGCATCGATTCCTGCCGCCTGCAGCATGGGGACAAGATACGGATCGGCATGACGGTCCTGCGATATGAGGTGATATAATTGGCGGTGACAGCCGTTTTTCTCAAAGGCATCCGCGTGGTGCTCGAATATGGTATGCTCCTTTGGCTCCTTTGGTTCACGGTGACGCTCTCAAGGCGCCTCTTCGGGGCGGTGCGCAAGCAGTCAGCGGCCATACGCAGGCCGGAGACGAAACCGCAGGAGGCCGTCGTTTCTGTGCTGGAGGCGCCGGAGTCGGAACTCGCGGGCAAGCGCTTTGCGTTCGGCGAACAGCTCATGGTGGGGCGCGGCCGCGACAACCACATTGTGATACCCGAGGGCTATGTTTCGCATCATCATGCGCAGATCTATCGCCATGGCAATCAGTACGTCATCGAAGATCTCGGCAGCATCAACCATACGTATGTGAACGGTCAAATCCTGGAGGGCAGGGCATACCTTCGCCCTGGTGACAAGATCCGCATCGGGCTCGTCACCCTTCGGTTCGAGAGGTGAGAATTTTGAGTAAGGTTTATGAAGCGACCGATGTCGGCTGTGTGCGGCCGATCAATGAGGACAGCGCTGCGGTATTCGACCCGGAGGTCTACGTCGTGGCAGACGGCATGGGCGGCCATGCGGCCGGAGAAGTCGCGAGCCACATCCTCGTCAAGGCAGTGCGGGACGATCTCGCTGACTGCGGATCGATTGAGGAGCAGGCGCTCTGCCGCGCCATCCACCGCGCCAACCGCGAGATCCTCGCCACGGTGGCAGAGAATCCTGACTGCCAGGGCATGGGGACGACGGCGACGCTGCTGCACACGGAGCAGGGGCTGGCCTTCTGGGCCCATGTCGGGGACAGCCGCCTCTACCTCCTGCGCGACGGTGTGCTGCATCAGGTCACGCGCGACCATTCGTATGTCGAGGATCTCGTCGAGCACGGCGAGATCACGGAGGCAGAGGCGCGCATCCATCCGCAGAAGAACATGCTGACGCGCGCCGTCGGCGTCGCGGAAGCGCTCGAGGTGGACAGCGGCCGCTTTGACGTCCGGACGGGGGATATCCTGCTCCTGGCGACAGACGGCCTCATGAACATGGTCCGAGAGGAAGAGATCGCATCCATCCTGCAGCAGGGGCAGCAGGACCCGGCCAGGGCCCTCATCGAGGCGGCACTGCGCTCGGGCGGGCGCGACAATGTCACGGCAGTCGTGGTGGTGTACGGCGTATGAAGAACTGGAGTCTTCTCTTACCGCCGTTCGGCATCCTGATTTCCGGACTCGCTGTGCTCTACCTCAAGGCGCATCCGCAGCCGGGCGTCGTCCACACGCAGGACCTCCTGGGCATCGCGTACCTGCCGTGGCTCGCAGCCGTCATCGTCGCGGCCGTCATCCTGCAGGGCGTCCTCGTGCGCCGGTACATGGACACGTGCCTCTTTCCGCTCGTCATGCTGCTCGCGAGTGTCGGCGTCGTCGAGATCGCCCGCCTAAAGCCCGCACTGCTCATACCGCAGTTGCGCTGGCTGCTCATCGCGATGGTCCTGATGTTCCTCGTCATCCGCTTCTGGAGCCGCATCGTCAGGCTCGTCGACTACCCGTACATCACGGGAATCTGCTGCGTCGTCGTGCTCTTCCTGCCCATTCTCTTCGGCACAGAGATCGGCGGCAGCCGCAACTGGCTCGTGCTCGGGCCGTTTTCGGTGCAGCCGTCGGAATTCGGCAAGATTCTCATCGTCCTGTTCCTCGCGGCGTACCTCTCGGATCACCGCAAGGTCTTATCCCTGCCGAAGCGCCGCCTGCTCTTCCTGCAGTTGCCGCCGCTGCGCTTCATCGCGCCGCTCATCTGCATCTGGAGCATCGCGGTGCTGATGTTCGTCGTGGAGAAGGACCTCGGCTCGGCACTGCTCTTCTTCGGCATTGCCGTGCTCATGACGTACATGGCGACGGGGAGCAAGTCCTATGTCTTCTTGGCGTTGCTCTTCATGGGCCTTGCCGCGACCATCTGCTACATGGGCTTTGCCCACGTGCGCGTGCGCTTCGACATCTGGCTCAACCCCTGGCAGGACCCAAACGGCATGGCCTATCAGGTCGTCCAGTCGCTCTTCGCCTTCGGTACGGGCGGTGTCTGGGGCACGGGCTTCGGCTACGGCCATCCGGGCTTCATCCCCGAGGTACACACGGACTTCATTTTCGCTGCCATCGCGGAGGAGATGGGTCTCATCGCCTCGCTGATGCTCATGGCCTGTTATGTCATGGCCTTCTGGCGCGGCATCTGCATCGCGCTCTCGTGCCCGCAGGAGAAAGAGCTGCTGCTCGCGGCCGGATGCAGTGCACTGCTCCTCATGCAGGCCTTCATCATCATTGCCGGCGTGACGAAATTCCTGCCGCTGACGGGCATCACGCTGCCGTTCATCAGCTACGGCGGCAGCTCGATGGTGTCGGGCTTTATCTTGCTCGGCATGCTCCTGTCTCTGTCAAAGGAGAGGAAAAATGTCTGATTGGAAAATCAAGCGGCAGGTCCTCAGGGCGGCATCTTTTGCGATGGTCCTGTTCGGACTGCTGGCTGTCTATATCATCTACCTTTCGACTTGGGAGGCGGACGACCTCGCCAAGAACCCGCTCAACATGAGGCGTGCGGCGGCTCGGGCCGACATCCAGCGCGGCTCCATCCTCGCGGCCGACGGCCAGATCCTGGCCGAGACGCGCCAGGACGGCAGCCGCGTCTACCCGTTCGGCACGACCATGGCTGCCGTCACGGGCTACAACGGCGAGAACATCGGCAGCGCCGGCATCGAGGGTCACGCCAACCAGGCGTTGCTCGGCCTGACGGCCGATATGAGCCGCCTCGGCCCTCTCTCGCAGCTCCTGCAGTCGGAGCGCGGCAATGACGTCAAGCTGACCATCGAGCCGGCCGCCCAGAAGGCAGCCACCGCAGCTCTCGGCAAGCGTCGCGGCGCCGTCGTCGCGCTCGACGCGCGGACGGGAGCCGTGCTTGCGATGGTGAGCTCGCCCTCGTATGACCCGAATGACATCGAGTCGAACTGGAAGGCGCTCTCGGGGCAGGAGGACAGCCCGCTCCTCAACCGCGCCGTCCAGGGGCTCTACCCGCCGGGCTCGACCATCAAGGCGATGATTGCCGATGCGGCGCTGACGGACGGCGTGACGAACACGTCGGAGGTCTTTGACTGCGACGGCGTGCTCGACGTCGGCGGCGGCCACACGATACGCGAGAGCCATGGCGAAGTCCACGGCCGCGTCGACCTCAGGCAGGCCGTCACGGAGTCATGCAACATCACCTTCGGCACGCTCGGCATGCGCATGGGTGACGAGAAGCTCAAGAAAGCCTTCTCGCGCTTCGGTTTTGACCGCGAGATCGGCGACGAGATCCTCATGACGAAGTCGCATTTCCCCGACTTCGGCACGCTCTCCAAGGGCGATCAGGCGCAGACGGCCATCGGCCAGAGCGCCCTGCTCGTCACGCCGATGCACATGGCATTGCTCGCTGACGCCTTCGCCAATGGCGGCAAGATCATGAAGCCGTTCCTCGTGCAGAACGTCATCACGCCGGGCGGCACAGTCGTCTACAAGGCACAGCCCTCGCGCTGGCTGACGGCCACGACGCCGGAGATGGCGGCTCTTATCGACAGCTATATGGAAGATGTCGTGACGAAGGGCACGGGCACGGCGGCTAGGGTGCAAGGAGTTCGCGTGACGGGCAAGACCGGCACGGCCGAGAATCCAGCGGGCAAGGATCACGCCTGGTTCATCGGTTCGGCCGAGCTGCCGGAGCGCAAGATTGTCTTCGCCATCATCGTAGAGAACGGCGGTGGCGGCGGTATCGAGGCCGCACCAATCGCGAAACAAATGATAGAGAGTCTGATGTAACTTTATTCCTGGTATAGTAGGGGGAACGGATATGGTACAGCGTATCTTAGATCAGCGCTATGAACTCGAGGAGCTGATCGGCGGAGGCGGCATGGCCGATGTCTACAAGGCAAAGGATCGCCTGCTCAACCGGCCTGTGGCCGTCAAGATCCTGCATGAGGCATTCAAGCAGGACAAGGAATTCATCGATAAATTCCAGCGTGAAGCCCAGGCGGCAGCACGTCTTTCGCATCCGAATATCGTCAATATCTACGATGTCGGCGTGGCCGATGGCGACCATTACATCGTCATGGAGTACGTGCCGGGCAGTACCCTCAAGGATCGCATCCGCCAGGAAGGCCATCTTTCCGTCAGCGAGTCCCTGCGGGTCGCACGAGAGATCGCAGAGGCACTCGCCCACGCGCATGCCAACAACCTCGTGCACTGCGACATCAAGCCGCACAACATCCTCATGATGGCCGACGGCCACGCCAAGGTAGCTGACTTCGGCATCGCGCGCGCCGTCACCGAGTCCACGATGACGTACAGCGGCAATGTCATCGGCTCGGTGCATTACTTCTCGCCCGAGCAGGCCAAGGGCACGATGATCACGCCGAAGTCGGATGTCTACTCTCTAGGCGTCGTGCTCTACGAGATGCTGACCGGCAAGCTGCCGTTCATCGGGGAAAACCCCGTCAGCATTGCCGTCAAGCACCTGCAGGAAGAGCCTGTGCCAGTGCGCCAGATCGACCCCGCCATCCCGCCAGTCGTCGAGGCCATCGTCTCGAAGGCGATGAGCAAGGATCCGGCCATGCGCCCGACGAGCGCAGAGTTCGTGCAGGACATCAGCCAGGCGGAGCGCATGCTCATGGCAGGGACTCCGCAGACTCCTGCCATGATGGCGCAGGACCCTGACGCGACGCAGGTCTTGCCGCGCGTCCAGCCTGTGCAGCAGTCCATCCCGCCGCGCCGTGCGCCGCAGAATGAGGTGTACGAACAGGATGAACCCGAGCAGGAGAAGTCCATCTTCAAGTCGAAGAAATTCATAGCAGGACTGCTCGTCGTCCTCTTAGCCGGCTTCTTCATCGGCGCCTTCATGAGCTACGGCAAGTTCTGGAGCACGGCAGAAGTCACGGTCCCAGATGTCACGGGCAAGCAGATGACACTCGCGCGCCAGATCCTCGAGGACAAGAAGCTGCGCGTCAACGTAGCGGAGACGTACAACGCTGACGTGCCAGCCGGACAAGTCGTCTCGCAGAATCCGACGGCTGGCTCCAAGGTCAAGGAGCAGCGCCTCGTCACGATCTACGTCAGCAAGGGCGGCGAAGAGATCGAGATGCCGGACCTCACGGGCCTCTCAAAGTCAGATGCAGAGGCACAGCTCAAGAAGATGGGCCTGAAGCTCGGCTCCGTTTACGAGAAGTACTCGAATGAAGAGGCGGGCACCGTCATCAAGCAGGACCCGAAAGCCGGCACGAAGATCAGCCGCGGCCAGACGGTTGACATTACAGTCAGCAAGGGCAAGCAGAGCCACAAGGTCAGCGTGCCGGATGTGACGGGTGTCTCGCTCGACGCAGCGAAGGCCGCTCTGCAGAGCCGCGGCCTCAGAGTCGGCAGCGTCTCGAAGCAGGAGAGCCGCCAGGCAGCGGGCACGGTCATCAGCCAGTCGCCGGCAAGCGGTGAGGTAGAAGAGGGCTCGAGCATCAGCCTCGTCATCGCAGAGCCAGTCAAGCAGCAGGTCCAGAAACCGGACAAGAAAGACCCGGAGAAGAACAGCAACAGCGAGGCGAAAGTGCCCTCCAAACAGAATGAGAATGGCAAAGAGCGGTGACAAGCCGCCTTTGCCTGTGTACAGAGAGTAGGAGGCTTTATGCTAGAAGGTCGCGTCATCAAGGCCTACAACAGTTTTTTCTATGTCATGACAGAGGCGGGGCTCGTGAACTGCAAGCTCCGCGGCAGGTTCAAGAAGCGGCGTCAGAGCGCCGGCGTCGTGCCGGGCGACCGCGTCGTCATTGACCAGCTGCCCGACGGCACGGGCGTCATCGAGCAGCAGCTGCCGCGCGAGAACCTGCTGCGCCGCCCGGCGGTGGCCAATCTCACGCAGGTCGTCCTGACGTTTGCGGCGGCAGAGCCCGATCTCCATCCGCTGCTCCTGAACCGCTTCCTCGTGCTCGCAGAGTGGTCGGGCATCCCGAAGATTGTCATCTGCATCAACAAGATGGACCTCCATGAAGGTCCCTGGCAGGATTTCCTGCACGATTACGAGGCAATCGGCTATTCCGTCGTGCGCGTCTCTGCCCATGAGGGGCGGGGAATCGAAGCGCTGCGCAGCCGCCTCAGCGGCGAAGTCTCCGTCTTTGCAGGACCCTCCGGCGTCGGCAAGTCCTCGCTGCTCAACGAGATCGATCCGTCGCTGACGCTCGCGACAGGCCATGTCAGCGAGAAGATCAAGCGCGGCCGCCACACGACGCGCGTCGCGGAGCTCCTTCCCTACGAAGGCGGCTACATCGTCGATACGCCGGGCTTCAGCGCCATGGAGATGACCGAGCTTTCAGTCACGGACCTGCCGCATTATTTCCCGGAATTCCGCAACTACGAGGGCACCTGCCGCTTCTCGCCCTGCAGCCACACGCACGAGCCGGGCTGTGCCGTCAAGGCGGCCGTCGAAGAAGGGCGTATCGCGCGAGAGCGCTACGATGCCTACGAACAGATACTCCAAGAAGTCAAGGAAGCACAGATGCTTGCCAGAAAGAAGGAATACAAATGATCAAGATTGCACCGTCCATCCTTTCCGCCGACTTTGCCCACCTGGCCGATGAGGTCAAGCGCGTCCAGGATGCTGGCGCGGATTACATCCACATCGATGTCATGGACGGCACATACGTGCCGAACATCACGCTGGGCTCGCCTGTCGTCAAGAGCCTGCGCAAATCATCGGATGCCGTCTTTGACGTGCACCTGATGGTCGAGCATCCCGAGACGCAGATCGAGGCCTTTGCTGAGGCCGGTGCCGACATCATCACCTTCCACGTCGAGGCGGCTAAGCACAGCCACCGCATCGTGCAGCAGATCAAGGCTGCCGGGTGCAAGGCGGGCATCGCATTGAATCCGGGCACGAGCCTCGCGATGATCGAAGAGCTCCTGCAGGATCTCGACATGGTCCTCATCATGACGGTCAACCCGGGCTTCGGCGGCCAGAAGTTCATCGAGTCGCAGCTCGACAAGATCCACATGCTGCGTCACACGATCCAGGACATGGGCTTTGAGTGTGACATCGAGGTAGATGGCGGCATCAATGAGAAGACGAGCCTGCTCGTCCGCCAGGCCGGCGCCAATGTGCTCGTGGCCGGTTCGGCCATCTACGGTGCAGAGGATGTCGCAGAAGCCATCAAGAAGATCCGCGGCTGACAGCCGCTCTAGATAGAGGGAGCATAGATAATGGAAAAGGAGAAAGCAGTCGTTTTACTTTCGGGCGGCCTCGACAGCTGCACGTGCATGGCCGTGGCCAAGAGCAAGGGGTATGACGTATACCCGATCAGCTTCAACTACCACCAGCGCCACAGCATCGAGCTTGAGGGCGCCAAGAAGATTGCCGCGTACTACGGTGTCAAGAAGCATCTGATCATCGAGACGAACATGGAGGCCATCGGCGGCTCCGCGCTGACAGACGAGAAGATCGAGGTGCCGGAAGGCGATGTCAATCGCCACTCGGTGCCGCCGACGTACGTGCCGGCGCGCAACCTGATCTTCCTCTCGTACGCGATGGGCTACGCGGAGGTGCTCGGTGCGACGCACGTCTACATCGGCGTCAACTCCGTCGACTACTCGGGCTACCCGGACTGCCGCCCGGAGTTCATCCAGAAGTTCCAGGCGCTCGCCAACTACGCGACGACAGCGACGGCCGTCGAGGGCAGGAAGATCACGATTGAGACGCCGCTGCAGGACCTCTCGAAGAAGGACATCGTCTTGCTCGGCACGAAGCTCGGCGCGCCGTTCCAGTTCACGCACAGCTGCTACAAGGGCGGCGAGAAGGCGTGCGGCATCTGCGACAGCTGCAAGCTGCGCCTGCGCGGTTTCGCTGAGGCGGGTGTCGAAGATCCCATCGACTACGAGACGAGGGAAATCTGATGCGCGACGTACAGAACCAGGCAGATGCGCGCGGCATTGCCATCCAGCGCGTCGGCATCAAGGATGCGCAGCTGCCTTTCCTGATCAAGACAAAGGACGGCGGCTTCCAGCAGGTCCTTGCGCGCATCCTCTTCACGGTTGCGCTGCCGATGGAGTACAAGGGTACGCACATGAGCCGCTTCCTCGAGATCCTCATGCCGTGGAGCAAGAAGCCGCTGGCAGAGCCGGAAATGGAGGCCATGCTCGAAGAGGCGCTCGAGCGCCTCGACGCGCAGTCGGCTGAAGTCGAGCTCTCCTTCAAGTACTTCATCGACAAGGAGGCGCCTGTCAGCGGCCGCAAGTCCGTCCTGGACCTCGACTGCTTCTTCCGCGGCACGAAGGCACGCGGGGAGAAGATGGCGTTCACGCTCGGCGTCGACGTTCCCTTCACCTCGCTCTGCCCGTGCAGCAAGGAGATCTCAAAGTACGGCGCGCACAACCAGCGCTCCGTCTGCCGCACGGCCGTGCGCTTCCAGGAGGGCACGGAGTGCATCTTCATCGAAGACCTCGCCGCGTTCATCGAGAAGCAGGGCTCTTCGCCCATCTATCCGCTCCTGAAGCGCGAGGATGAGAAGTACGTGACGGAAGCTGCCTACGAGAATCCCAAGTTCGTCGAGGACATCCTGCGCGACACGGTGCTCGCCCTGCGCAGTCTGCCGGGCATCGCCTGGTTCTCAATCGAATGTGAGAATTACGAGTCCATCCACAACCACAATGCGTTTGCGGCTCATGAAGAAACGGTCGTCTGAAGAGAAGGCGGCACGACAGCTGGATTGGAGTTTTCATGAATAAGTTTTACAAGCGATTCCTGATATTGATCGTCCTGGTGCTCGTGATTTCCGGGACCGTCATCTACACGACGGTGGACATCAACACGCTTAAAAACCTGACTCAGTTCAAGACGTGGTCGATTGCGCTGGCTATCTTTGCCGTGTCACTCGGGCTCTTCTTTGACGGCAGCCGACTCATGCATCTCGTCAAGATATCGGACGAGAAGATCACGCTGTATCAGGCCGTGCAGGTCATCTTCGGCAATTACTTCCTCGCGCTCCTGACGCCGGGGGCGACGGGCGGCGCGGTGGCGCAGCTGATGTTCCTGCGCCATGCCGGCGTGCCGACAGGCAAGGCAGCCGTGCTCGTCATCGTGCGCACGCTGCTCTCCATCCTGTTCCTCGTCCTCTGTATGCCCTTTATCTTCATGCACGATGCGGGCATCGTGCCGGGCATCTCGAACGACACGCTCATGGCCATCACGCTGACGGCCTTCGTTGTCATCATTGCCATCGTCGTGGGCGCAAGGCGCGGCTATCTCGATTACCTCGTCGTCCGCATCGCCCGCCACACGAAGAAGGAGCGGCGCTGCAAGATCATCGCCTTCTACCGTGATACGAAGAGCGCCATCGCGCTCCTGGCGGCCTCGCCGAAGGCCATGCTGCTCGTCTTTGCGGAGTCGGGGCTCAACCTGCTCTGCATCTACGCCATCGTGCCGTGCCTGCTCCTGGGCCTCGGCGTCACGGATGCCGACTGGTACAGCGTCATGGGACGCATGATCTTCCTGAACATGCTGCTCTACTTCACGCCGACGCCTGGTGGCTCGGGCATCGCGGAGGGCGGCTTCGTGCTGCTGTTCAGCGACACGGTGCCCGCGGGCACGGTCGGCATCATCGCGGTCTGCTGGCGCCTGATTGCGGAGTACATCCCGTTCCTCATCGGACTCTACTACACACTGACGGTATTCGGGCGCGACTTCCTCAACCGTCAGTTGCGCTGAGGTGGCTGCCATGAAGAACGGTTATACGACAGGCGCCTGCGCGGCGGCCGGCGTCAAGGCGGCACTGCTCTTCGAAGCAGGGAAACCCTGGCAGACAGTCCATCTCACGGCGCTCGACGGCACAGAGCTGACGATTCCCGTCAAGGCAGTCACGCAGACGGAGGGTGGCATCTGCGCAGAGGTCGTCAAGTTCTCGGGCGATGACCCCGACATCACGGACGGCGTCTCCGTGTTCACGACGGTTTGCCATGCGGACGGAGGTGCGATGACGTTCGCCGCAGGCGAGGGCATCGGCACGGTGACAAAGCCGGGCCTCTCGGTCCCCGTCGGCCAGCCGTCCATCAATCCCGGGCCGCGCGAGCTCATGCGCCGCGCGGCCTCTGATGTCCTCGGCACGAGCGACGGCCTGCATGTCACCATTGCAATCCCGGCGGGGAAGGGATTGGCCGAGAAGACGCTGAACCCCGTGCTCGGCGTCAAGGGCGGCATCTCTGTCATCGGCACGACGGGCGTCCTGCGACCCATGTCAGAAGAGGGGTTCAAGAACTCGCTTGTGCCGCAGATCGACGTCGCGCGCGCGGCTGGGGCAGAAGACCTCATCTTCGTGCCCGGCAAGATCGGCGAGAACCTGGCGAAAGCCTGGGGCCTGCCGCAGGAGCGGCTCGTGCAGACGAGCAACTTCATCGGCTTCATGCTCGAGCGGGCTGCGGAGCGCGGGATTGCCCGCGTCATGCTCTTTGGACATATCGGCAAGCTCAGCAAGGTTGCAGCGGGTGTCTTCTACACACACAACCGCATCGCAGATGCGCGCCTCGAGACGATTGCCGCCTACGCGGCGGCCGCAGGGCTGAGCACCGAAGGAGCGCGCCGCGTACTCGCAAGCAATACGACGGAGGATGCTCTGACCGTCCTGCGCGAAGCGGGGCTGGAGCGGACCGTCTGCACGAGAATTGCCGAGCGTGCCTCGGTGCGTGCCGAGCGCTATCTTTTTGGCAAGATGAGGGTCGGCGTCGCCATGGTGACGCTGCAGGGCAGGCTGCTCGGCATGAACGAAGTGGCGCGTGCGATCGGGGAGCGGTATCACTGGCATCCGTCAGAGCAGGAACAAGAGCAGGAGAGAGTATATGAATGAGATCATCGTGGCCGGCATCGGCCCGGGCCATCCCGACTACATACTGCCGGCGGCGGCACGTGCCATCCACGAGGCGAAGGTCCTCGTGGGCGGCAGGCGCGCGCTCGCGCAGTTCGCGCGGCCGCAGGGCGAAGGACAGCTGACGATGGCCGTGACGGGCAACATCGATTCTGTCATGCAGTTCATCCGCGAGAATCTGGAGCTGTCATCCGTCGTGGTGATGGTCTCCGGGGACCCTGGCTACTTCTCGCTGCTCGACGCACTGCGCCGCCATTTCCCGCCCGCGTGCCTCCGCGTGATACCGGGGCTCAGCGCCATGCAGCTGGCCTTTGCGCGGCTTGCACTGCCGTGGCATGAGGCGCGCCTGCTGTCGTTCCACGGCAGAGTGCCTGCCGAAGAACGTCTCGCGCATGTGCCTGGCGCCGTGCTCGGCATGTTGACTGACAGGACATTCACATCGAAGACCATACCGGCTGTGCTGCTCGCGCACGACTGGCCACCAGAGACGCGCCTCTTCATCTGTGCGCGTCTTTCTTATGAAGACGAGCAGATCGTGGCGACGACGCTGTCTGGGGCGCAGGAGCTGCCTGAGATGGGCGGCGTCATCCTGATTGCTGTGGACGAGACGGAAGAGAAAGAGAGGGACTGCAAATGAAGCTGGGACTGCCGGACGCGGCATTCATCCGCGGCAAGGTGCCGATGACAAAGCAGGAAATCCGCATCCTGACGCTCGTCAAGGCACAGATCGGGCCGCGCGATATCGTCTGCGATATCGGCGCGGGGACGGGCTCGCTCTCCATCGAGGCGGCGCGTCTCGCGCCAGAGGGCCATGTCTATGCTATCGAGCGAAAAAAAGAAGCTGTCTGCCTCATTGAGGCGAATCGCGAGCGCTTCGGCCTCGAGAATCTTTCTGTCATCGAAGCGGAGGCTCCTGCGGGCCTTGAGGGCCTTCCGTCCGTGGATGCCGCCATGATCGGCGGCAGCGGCGGCCATCTCGCATCGATACTCGACTGTGTGGCAGGGAAAATGCGCGAGGGCGGGCGCCTCGTGATCAACTGCATCACCGTGCAGACGCTGGCGGAAGCGCTCGACTATCTCCATGCGCACGAGACGGTCTACCGCTACGAGGCCGTCCAGGTGCAGGTCAGCCGCTTGCGCCGCGTGGGCCCGTACGACATGGCCGAGGCGCAGAATCCTGTCTACATCATCACCTGCACCAAGGAGGCTTGATATCATGGTACACATCGTTGGAGCCGGTCCGGGCGACCCGGAGCTCATCACGGTCAAGGGCAGGCGCTATCTCGAGGAGGCGGATGTCGTCATCTACGCGGGCTCGCTCGTCAACCCGGCGCTATTAGGTGTCTGCCGCGAGGACGCCGTCATCCACAATTCGGCGAAGATGACGCTCGAGGAAGTCCTTGCGGTCATCGAAGCAGCAGAGGCCGAGGGCAAGATGACAGTGCGCCTGCACACGGGCGACCCCGCCATCTACGGGGCCATCCAGGAACAGATGGATGCGATGGCGAAGAAAGGCATCGCCTATGATGTGGTGCCGGGCGTTAGCTCCTTCCTCGCTTCGGCTGCCGCTCTTCGCCAGGAGTACACGCTGCCGGGGATTTCGCAGACGGTCATCATCACGCGCCAGGCCGGGCGGACTCCGGTGCCCGAGCGCGAGCAGCTGCGCGCGCTCGCTGCTCATCAGGCGACAATGTGCATCTTCCTCTCTATCACGATGCTCGAGACGGTCATCGCTGAACTGATGGCGGGTGGCTACGCGGCGGACACGCCGATTGCCATCGTGCAGAAGGCGTCGTGGCCTGAGCAGAAGATCGTGCGCGGTACGCTCGCGACAATTGCAGAGCAGGCAGCTGAGGCCAAGATTGACCGCACGGCGATGATCGTCGTCAGCCGCTGCCTCGGGGCGGACTACGAGCTCTCGCGCCTCTACGCGCCGGAGTTCTCGCACATGTTCCGCAAGGCGAGCCGATGAGGACGGCCGTCTTTGCGCTGACAGAGGCGGGCGCGCTGATGGCAAGAAGGGTCCAACTGGCCCTCGGCGGGCAGGCAGCGCTCTTTGTCAGCAGCCGCCATCCCGTCGAGGGGGCGCAGACCTTCGGGCGCCTGCGCGCAGCGGTGCAGGAAAATTTCGCGCGCTACGATGCGCTCGTCTTCATCATGGCGGCTGGCATCGCCGTGCGCAGCATCGCGCCGCACCTCGTGAGCAAGCTCCAGGATCCCGCTGTCGTCGTCCTCGACGAGCAGGGACGCCACGTCATCAGCCTGCTCTCAGGCCATGTCGGCGGGGCAAACCGCCTGGCGCGCGAGCTCGCAGCATCCCTCGGCTCAGAGCCTGTCATCACGACGGCGACCGATGTCGAGGGAATCGTGGCGCCTGATGCACTGGCTACGGCGCTCGGCCTCTTTCCGGAACCGCACGAGGCCATCCGCACGGTCAACAGTGCCCTGCTGCGCGGAAAGTCTGTCGCTTATTACGTCGATCCCCGCTGTCATCTGGCCAGCTTCTACAAAGGGGTCTTGCGGCAGCGCGGCCTTTCCGTCTGCGACTTTGGCGCGGCAGAGCAGGATGAAGGGATGCAGGTCATCATCAGTCCTGATTCCTGCGGGGTACGGGCAGGCCGCCTCTTCCTGCACCCGATGATGCTGCGCGCGGGCGTCGGTTGCCGCAAGGGGGCGTCGAGGGACGCGATACTCGCGGCACTTTGCGAGGCCGTCTCGCGCATCGCCATGCCGCTCGCGGCCATCAGCTCGCTCTCGTCGACTGTGTTCAAACAGGAGGAGAGGGGACTTCACGAAGCAGCGGCAGAGCTTTGCATCCCGCTGACCTTTTACACGAATGAAGAATTGCAGTCCGTCATCGAGCGGTGCGGGCTCGCGGAGTCCGATTTCGTGCGGCAGACAATCGGCATCGGCAACGTCTGTGAGGCGGCGGCTCTTGCGGCAGGAGGCGGGCGCATGGCGCTCGGCAAGACAAGATTTGAGAGAGTGACGGTGGCACTCGTATGGCAGAACAAGGAGCAGTAAATATGGCAGGAATCACAGTAGTGGGCATTGGCCCGGGCAGTCTTCTCGACATGACGCCGCGGGCGCGCGCGGCAATCGAGCGCGCGGAGGTCGTCGCGGGCTATACGACATACATCCGCCTGATCGAGCCGCTGCTCGCGGGCCAATCAGACAAGGAGGTCATCGGCACGGGCATGATGCAGGAGATTGACCGCTGCCGCATGGCAGTCGAAGCGGCTGCCTCGGGAAAGGAGACGGTCGTCGTCTCGAGCGGCGATGCCGGCGTCTACGGCATGGCCGGGCTCGTGCTCGAACTGGTGCTGCAGAAGCCCTCGGCAGAACGCCCGGATTTTGGCGGCGTGATTGCCGGCGTCTCGGCCGTCAATGCCGCGGCTTCCGTCCTCGGCGCGCCGCTCATGCACGACTTTGCTGTCATCAGCCTCTCGGACCTCCTGACGCCTTGGGAGACAATCTGCAAGCGTGCGGAGATGGCGGCGGCCGGCGACTTCGTCATCGCGCTCTACAACCCGAAGAGCAAGAAGCGCGTGCAGCAGATCGAGGAGCTCCGCCGCATCGTGCTGAAGCACCGGGCTCCTGAGACGCCTGTCGGCATCGTGACGGCGGCGAGCCGTGCGGAGCAGTCAAAGGCCATCTCGACGCTCGCGGATTTCACGAAGGAGACGATCAACATGTTCTCGCTCGTCATCATCGGCAACTCCCAGACATACGTCAAGGAAGGATGGATGCTGACGCCGCGCGGCTACGGCAGGAAGGAGAGCGGTCTATGATCTTCGTCGCAGCGGGGACACAGGATGGGCGCGAACTCACGAAGCTGCTGCTCGATGCGGGCCATCGTGTGACGGCCTCTGTCGTCAGCCATTACGGCGAACAGCTGCTCAAGCGTTGCGGCAGCGAGAGACTGACCATCAACGACAAGCCACTGGATCGTGAGGCGCTGGAGTCCTACTTGCGCGAGCACCGGGCATCTTGCTTCGTCGACGCGAGCCATCCCTATGCCGTGAACGTCTCGGAAAACGCGATGGCGGCCTGCCGTGCGCTCGCCATCCCGTATCTGCGCTACGAGCGGTCGCTGACAGAGCTCGAGGATACGTGGCGTGCGGCGATATGTCTCGTCCACTCGTACGAGGAGGCGGCTGAGGAAGCCTCGCGGCGCGGACGGGTCGTCTTCCTGACAACGGGCAGCCGCAACCTGCGGCAGTTCACCGAGTCGCCGGCCCTCTCGGACTGCACGCTGATCGCGCGCGTGCTGCCGACGGCCGAAGTCATCGCGCTCTGTGAGGGTCTGGGCCTTTCGCCGAAGCAGATCGTCGCCATGCAGGGGCCATTCTCGCAAGCGCTCAATCGGGAGATGTTCCGCCAGTACAGGGCGGACGTCATTGTGACGAAGAACAGCGGCGCGATCGGTGGTACGGACACGAAGATCGCGGCGGCCGTCGAGCTCGGCCTGCCCGTCGTCGTCATCGACCGACCTGTCCTCGCGTACGACCGCCTCGTGCATTGCTATGAGGATGTCCTTTCTTTTGTGAACAATCTGGAGGATTGATGATGGAATTTATCAAGCAGCCGATGGCAATCGAGCGCCGCAGCATGGAGCTCATCGCGCCGTACATCGAGGGAATTTCCCTGAGCGAAGCCGAGAAGAAGGTATACTCGCGCATCATCCACGCGGCCGGCGACGTCGAATACGCGCCGATCATCCGCATCTCAGAGACGGCGGTCGCGGACGCCACTGCCGCTCTGCGCAGTGGTGCGGACATCTACACGGATGTCGAGATGGTCCGCACGGGCATCAACAAGCGCAAGCTCGCCTCATTTGGCGGAGCGGTCCACTGCCGGATACAGGATCCGGAGATCGCGGCGCAGGCCAAGGCTCAGGGCGTGACGCGCTCGCTTGCCGCCATGCGCAGCTTTGGTGCAGTGCTGACGGGCAGCGTCGTCGCCATCGGCAATGCGCCGACGGCGCTCTTCGAGGTCCTGCGCCTCGTCCGCGAGGAGGGCGTACGCCCCGCCTGCATCGTCGGCATCCCCGTCGGCTTCGTCGGCGCGGCCGACTCCAAGAAGGCACTAGCCGAGAATCGTCTCGTGCCCTACATCACGGTCGAGGGCACGAAGGGCGGCAGTCCGATTGCCGCCGCAGCTGTCAACGCGATGCTCTACGAGATCGACAACAGCCGCGATTGATTTTTCTTGTGTAAGATGTACCAGATGCACGTCTCGATAGGATTCAGTCATTCATCAGGAGGGTTATCATGCGCTATTCGATTCCACGCTTAGTGATTGCCGCGACACAGTCCGGCTCTGGCAAGACGACGATCGCGACGGGGCTTCTCTCGGCGCTGCGCGAGCAGGGCATTGCGGTCCAGTCCTTCAAGGTCGGCCCTGACTACATCGACCCGGGCTACCACGCGATGGCCAGCGGTCGTCCCGCTCACAATCTCGACAGCTGGCTCGTGCCGGAGCAGGTGTTGCCGAAGCTATTCGCCAAGGCGATGGACGGCTCGGATATCGCTGTCATCGAGGGCGTCATGGGCCTCTATGACGGCGGCCGCGAGGGCATCAGCTCGACGGCCTCCATCGCCAAGCTGCTCAAGGCGCCTGTCGTGCTCGTGCTCGATGTCAAGTCGATGGGCGCGTCGGCCGCGGCCATCGCGCAGGGATTCCGCGACTACGACCACGAGGTCGACTTCGCCGGCGTCATCCTCAACCGCCTCGGCTCCGCGACACATGAGGAGATGATCCGCGGTGCCATGAAGGATGCGGGCATCCGTGTGCTCGGCGCGCTGCACCGCGATGACTCGCTCAAGATGCCGGAGCGCCACCTCGGTCTTGTGCCTGCCGCCGAGAACGAGAGGGAGCGCGAGGCCATTGAGTCGATGGGCACGGCCGTCGCCAAGTCGCTCGACATCGAGGCCATCCTGCACCTCGCTTGCCTTGCTCCGGAACTTGAGGCCGAGCCTTTTGACCTCGGGCAGGTGGCGGAGCACTCGTGCCGCATCGGCATCGCGCGCGATGAGGCGTTCTCCTTCTACTACCCGGCCAGCCTCGTCGTGCTCGAGCATGAAGGTGCGGTGCTCGTGCCGTTCAGCCCGCTGCACGACGCAGAGCTCCCGGATGTCGACGGCCTCTTCCTCGGCGGCGGCTTTCCCGAGATGTTCGCCGCGAAGCTGCAGGAAAATGCCGCAATGCGCGCTTCCATCAAGAAGGCCGCGGAAAAAGGCATGCCCATCTACGCAGAATGCGGCGGCTACATGTACCTCATGCACTCGCTCCAGGATTTCACGGGCACGGAATACGCGATGTGCGATGTGCTGCCCGGCAAGGCAGCGATGAAAGAGAAGCTCCAGATGGTCGGCTACGTCGAGGCCGAGCTCATGGGGGATACGGTGCTCGGCAAGGCCGGCACGAAGCTGCGCGGCCACGAGTTCCACTTCTCGGAGGACGCTGTCGAGGGCAAGCGCCCGCTTCGCTTCGAGAAGCTGCGCACGGGCGAGCGCTATGAGGCGGGCGCGAGCCGCGGGAACGTGCTCGGCAGCTACCTGCACCTGCACTTCGCCGGCTGCCCGGAGGCCGCTGCTCACTTTGTGGAGGCTTGCACTTCATGGGCAAGATGATCCTCGTCACGGGCGGCGCGCGCAGCGGCAAGTCCGCGTTTGCCGAGCAGCTGGCCCGCGAGAGCGGTGGTAGCGTGGCCTACATCGCGACGGCCGAGGTCTGGGATGAGGAGATGGCGCACCGCGTCACCCTGCACCGCAGCCGACGGCCCGCTGGCTGGAAGACGTACGAGGCACCGCGCGAGGCAGCTGCAGTCATCCGCGAGGCGGGACGGGAGCACGGCGTTATCCTCTTTGACTGCGTGACCATCTACCTCAGCAACATGCTCTGCCGCGAGACGGAGCCGTATGATGAGGCGCACCTGACCGCGCTCGTGCGGGGCGAGATGGCGGCACTTGTCGAGGCGGCACAAGGACTGCCCAAAGAGGCGGAAGTCCTCTTCGTGACGAATGAGGTCGGGGCCGGCATCGTGCCGGAGAACCGCCTCGCGCGTCTCTACCGCGACCTCGCGGGCCTCGCGAACCAGCAGCTCGCCGCGGCTGCCGATGCAGTCTACGCCGTTCTCTGCGGCATCCCGCTGCGCATCAAGTGATATGTTCCAGTGAGACAGATAAGACAGATAGGAGGCATGGTTTTGGAATCCATTATGCTCATGGGCACGAGTTCGCACGTCGGCAAGAGCATCCTGACGACGGCGCTCTGCCGCATCTTCTACCGCGAAGGGCGGCGCGTCGTGCCGTTCAAGGCGCAGAACATGGCGCTCAACTCGTATGTCACGAAGGATGGCTTGGAGATGGGCCGGGCGCAGGTCGCGCAGGCGGAGGCAGCTGGCCTTGAGCCGATGGTGGACATGAATCCCGTGCTCTTGAAGCCGACGGGCAATTCCCGCTCGCAGGTCATCCTCGCGGGCCGCTCCATCGGCACGATGAGCGCGCGGGAGTACCATGCCGGCTATTCGCTCGAGGCATTCGGCGAGGTCAAGGCGGCCCTCGCGCGCCTGCAGCAGGATTTCGACACGCTCGTCGTCGAAGGGGCCGGCAGCCCCGCTGAAGTCAACCTCAAGTCGCACGATATCGTCAATATGCGCGTGGCCAAGTATCTGCACGCACCTGTGCTGCTTATCGCGGACATCGACCGCGGCGGCGCACTGGCCTCGCTTGTCGGTACGCTGGAACTCCTCGATGAGGAAGAGCGCGCGCTCGTCAAGGGGCTCGTCATCAACAAGTTCCGCGGCGATGTCTCGCTCTTCACGCCGGCCGTCGACTTCCTCGAGGAGAAAACGGGCAAGCCAGTGCTCGGCATCGTGCCCTACATCGAGGACATGGGCATCGATGACGAGGATTCCGTCTCGCTCGAAGAGCGTGAGGAAAGGCAGGAGAAGAAGGCCGAGATCCGCATCGCCGTCATCGAATTGCCGAAGCTCTCGAACTTCACGGACTTCGACGCGCTCGCCGACGAGCCGGACGTCGAAGTCACCTATGTACGCCGGCCAGAAGAGCTCGGCAGCCCCAACCTCATCATCCTGCCCGGTTCGAAGAACACGACGGAGGACCTGCTCTTCGTGCGCGAGTCGGGCCTCGAGGCGGCCATCCGCACGAGCGTCGAGGCGGGCACGCCGCTCATCGGCATCTGCGGCGGCTACCAGATGCTCGGCGAAGCGATTGCCGATCCGCATCGCGTGGAGTCGGAGCACGGCGAGGTTAAGGGACTCGGCTACCTGCCGATGAAGACGACCTTTGCCGAGCAGAAGCACACGCGCCAGGTCACGGCCGACTGCCCGGGCATGGAGTTCTTTGGCTGCACGCTTCTGGGCCGCGGGATGGCCGGTTACGAGATCCATATGGGCGAGACGGAGTTCACTGCGCCCGTGCGCCATCCCTTCTACATCCATGCGGAGAGGGGGGAGACGAGCCGCTGGGACGGTGCGTTGCGCGAGGACGGCCTTGTCTTCGGCACCTACATCCACGGCCTCTTCGACGACGACGCCTTCCGCCGCCAGCTCATCAACACGCTGCGCATCCAGAAGGGCCTGCCGCCGCTTGCCATCCAGCGCAATCGCCGCCAGCAGAAAGAGCGCGCCTACGAGCATCTGGCCGACGTCGTCGAGAGCGCCTTGGATATGGAAAGAGTCAGAGCCATTATGGCGGAGATGGCAGAAGAGCAGTGCGATAGGGGGGAGTGCGAATGAATGTTGCGATCTTTGCTTTTATCATCGACACGATCATCGGCGACCCGCGCTCGCGCTTCCATCCCGTCGTGCTGATCGGCAAGCTCATCTCCTTCCTCGAGCGGCTCTACTACCGCGAGGCGGACGGCGACCAGAAGAAATTCCTCTGCGGTGCCATCCTCGTGCTGCTCGTGCTCTTCATCACCTACGATGTGGCGGCGGGTATCATCTATCTCTCGTACGCCATCCCGTGGGAGTGGGGCACGATGGCCGTCGAGGCGCTGTTGCTCGCCTTCACGATTTCGCCCAAGAGCCTCGCGAAGGCCGGCCGCGGCATCTACGCATTGCTCCTGACAAATGAGCTCGACAAGGCGCGCAAGGCCGTCGGCTGGATTGTCGGGCGCGACACAGAGGAGCTCGATGAGTCGGAGGTCGCGCGCGCGACCGTCGAGACAATCGCCGAGAACACGGTCGACGGTGTCATCGCGCCGCTCTTTTTCTTCGTGATCGGCGGCGTGCCGCTGGCCTTCCTCTACCGCGCGGCCAACACCATGGACTCGATGATCGGCTACAAGAACGAGAAGTACCTTTATTTTGGCAAGGCCGCGGCGAAGCTCGACGATGTGCTCAACTACATTCCCGCGCGCATCACCGCAGTGCTGTTTATCGTATCGGCCTGGCTTTTGGGCTTTGACTCCCGCAATGCCATGCGCATGATGCAGCGCGATGCCGCCAAGCATCCGAGCCCGAACGGCGGCTATGCCGAGGCGACGGTGGCCGGCGCATTGCACATCCGGCTCGGCGGCATCAACTCGTACTTCGGCAAGAAGTCGTTCCGCGCCTACATGGGCGAGGCCATCGAGCGCACAGCCCCCAAGCACATCATGGAATCCATCCGCATGATGTACACGGCGACCGTCCTTTTTCTGATCTTTGCCTATGCGCTCTTGAAGTGCATGGGATATTAAAGGAGAATCACATTGCGAAGCTTTCTGACTGCACTTCAGTTCCTCACGCGCATCCATCTCGTCCGACAGGAGAACCTGACGGCGGAGGATTTCGGCCGCAGCACGCGCTTCTTCCCGCTCGTCGGCGTCGTGCTCGGCGCGCTCTACCTGCTGGCTGCACTCGCCTGCCTGGCCTTCCTCGGCCTGCCGTCCTACACGGGCAAGGCCATCCTCGTCTTGCTGCCGCTCCTCTTGACAGGCGGCCTGCACGTCGATGGCTTTATGGACACGGTGGACGGCCTCTTCTCGGGCCGCAGCCGCGAGCGCATGCTCGAGATCATGAAGGACAGCCGCACGGGTTCATTTGGCGTCGCCGCGTTTGCCGGATTGCTGCTGCTCAATTGGTCGCTGCTGCTCGACCTGCCGGCGCCCGTCTTGCTCATCGGCATCTTCATCATGCCCATCATCGGCCGCATGGCCATGCTTTTTGCCGTCGCGCACTTCCCGTACGCGCGTCCGAGCGGCATGGGGCAGGCCTTTGCGGCGATGGCCGACCGCAGGGCAGTCCTCATCGGCCTCGTGACATCGCTGCTCTTTGTCGCGCCGTGGGGCATTGCCGCCATCACCGCCCTGCTTATCGGGCTGCTCTTTGCCTTCCTGTTTGGCCGCTATGCGGAAAAGAAGCTCGGCGGCCTGACGGGCGATGTCTACGGCGCCATCGAGCTAATGACAGAGGTGCTCGTGCTCTTCATCCTGTTCCTCTTCGCTGTGCTGCCATTTGACCGCGCGGGCTGCTTCCTCTGGATGTGATGGATTCGATGGATGTGATGGAAGTGTTGGATGTCACAGTGCGAGTGCCGGGGTCCTGCGGTGAGCTGCTGCAGGGCTGGCATCGCGGCGAGCCTTTCCTCGTGACCTGCCCAATCGCGCGCTATACGACAGTCAGGGCCGCAGCTTCCCTGCAGGGGCTCATCGGCCTCGGCGAGAAGGCGCGGTGCGCGCTGCAGCTCTACCTGTGCGAGGCGGGCATCGAGAAATTTCCCTTTGGCATGCAGCTCACGTCCGAGCTGCCGCGGGGCAAGGGCATGGCCTCGTCGAGCGCCGACATCGCCGCCGTCCTCGCGGCCGCTTCGCACGCCCTCGGACAGCCGCTCGCGCCCGAGGCCATCCTGCACCTTGCCGTGCAGGTCGAACCGACGGACGCCGTCTTCCTCCCGGGCATCGTCTGCCTCAATCAGGTGACGGGGCGCGTGCAGCGCGTTTACCGTCGTCTCTCGCATCCGTACCTGACCATCTTCGATACGGGCGGCACTGTCGACACGGCCGACTGCCATGCCTGTGCTGCAATAGCAGGAGAGCGCGGCAGCCGTCCCTGGACGGACTTGCTCGAAGCTGTGGCAGAGGGCGAGAGGCGCATGGCAGAGGCCGCGACGCAGAGTGCGCTCTGGAATCAGGCACGACTGCCAAAACATTGCCTCGAAGCCCTGTTGCAGCAGGCGAGGGACATTGGTGCTCTGGGGCTCGTGGCCGCGCACAGCGGCACGGTCATCGGCGTCATCTGGCCATCGCAGATGGCGCGCGGGCAGATCGAGTGCCGCTCGGCACACCTTGCGCGGCAGTTTCCCGCGCTCACATGCCTCGGCATCTCTTTGATGCGCAGCGGCGGCATAGAATACATGAGAAAGGATGATGCATGATGCAGGAAGAACTTCGCTTTGTCCACGGCGGCAATGTCTATGAGCCGACGGCAGATGGAGAGCCATGGCTCGACTTTTCGGCCAACATCAATCCGCTCGGTCTTTCGCCGCGCGTGAAAGAGGCCCTCGCGGCACATCTCGACGGGGTCATCCACTATCCCGACCCCGCGATGCGTGAGCTGCGGGCGGCCCTCTCTGTCTATTATGGCAGGGCTCCCGGCGACTTTATTCTCGGCAACGGCGCGGCGGAACTCTTCTACCTCTACGCCTTCGTCACGCGGCCGAAGCGTGTCCTCTTGCCTGTGCCCGCCTTCAGCGAGTACGAGCGGGCCGCGCATGCCGCAGGAGCCGCTGTGTCGTACAGCCCGCTCGAGGAGAGGGAGGACTTCGAGCCGGACCTCATCTTTCTGGCAGAGGAAGTGCGGCGCGTCGAGGCCGACTGCATCGTGCTCGGCAACCCCAACAACCCGACGGGCACGCTCGTGGAGCGCGAGGCCATCGCAGACCTCGCGCGGGAGCTTCTGCCGCTCGGCACACAGCTCGTCGTCGACGAGTCCTTCCTCGACTTCCGTGAGGATGAAGCGCGATTTACCGTGCGCCAAGAGCGTCTAGAAAATCTCTTCCTCGTGCGCTCCTTGACGAAGTTCTTCGCAATCCCCGGCCTGCGCCTCGGTTTCGCCATCGGCAGCCCCGCGCTGCTCGCGCGGATGGAGGCAGCCAAGGACGTCTGGAACGTCAACGTGCTCGCGCAGGCCGCGGGCGTGGCGGCGCTTGCCGACACGGCCTATCAGGCAGAGTCGCGCGCGCTCATCGCAGAGGAGAAGGCGAAACTTGCCACGGAGCTCGCCTCGCTGCGCGGTGTCACTGTCTTCCCGCCGAGCGTCAACTTCATCCTCGTGAAGCTTGCTCCCGCGGAGCGGGCAGAACAGCTCGTAAAGCATTTGTGCACGCGCCATATCCTCGTGCGCGACTGCCAGCACTACCCCGGCCTAGCGCCGGGCTTCCTGCGCCTCGCCGTGCGCACGCGCGCAGAGAACGAGGCACTGCTCGCCGCCTGGCGGGATTTTGACCGCATGGACCCGTGACTTTATTTTTGGATAGATTCTGGATGGATTGGAGAGTTCCTATGACAAAGATCATTTTTGTGCGCCATGGCCAGACCGAGTGGAATGTGCTCGGCCGCTACCAGGGCCAGACGGACATCGCACTCTCGCCGCTCGGCATCGAGCAGGCTGAGAAGCTTGCGGCACACTTCCCCGTGGACAAGGTGGAGGCCGTCTACTCGAGCGACCTCGTGCGCGCCATGACGACGGCCCGCTGCGTCGCCGACCGCTTCGGCCTGACGGTTGAGCCGCGCCCCGAGCTGCGCGAGCTCAACTTCGGCGACTGGGAGGGCCTGACGTACGACGAAATCGTTGCCAAGTGGCCCGATGCCCTCAATAATTTCTTCCAGCATCCCGACGTCCTCGAGATCCCGCACGGCGAGAGCTTCCCGAAGCTGCGCGAGCGTGCGCTCGATGCCGTCGAGGATATCGTGGCTCGTCATCCCAATCAGACGGTCGCCGTCTTCGCGCACGGCGCCATCCTGCGCACCATCTTGACGGCTGCCCTGCACATGGACCTCAAGTACGTCTGGACCATCCGCCAGTTCAATACGGCCGTCAACATCGTGACGTACACCGAGCACGGCACGACGGTCGAACTGCTCAATGGCACAGGACATCTGAAGTATGCACAGGGGACTGTGGATTAATTTTGTTTTCCGCTGAAAAATCCCTTGACTTTCTCGGGACTTTTCATTAGAATAATTCTATGTGATGTCATGGACGAGCGTTTCCATTAGCCCCGGAAGCCTGTTTCGATACATCATACTACATGAATAATTGACATTGAAAAAACTCTAGGGGGGAAATCGCATGAAGACAACGTTTATGGCAAATGCATCCAATATCGAGCGCAAATGGTACGTTGTAGACGCTGAAGGCCAGACTGTCGGCCGCCTCGCAGCTGAAGTCGCAAAAGTTCTTCGCGGTAAAAATAAACCGACCTTTACTCCGCACGTTGATACGGGTGATTACGTCATCGTCATCAATGCAGAGAAAGTAAAGTTCACGGGTAAGAAACTCACGGATAAGACGTATTTCCGTCATTCCGGTTACCAGGGTGGCACGACGTTCACGACGGCTGGCCACATGCTGGAGCGCTTCCCGGAGCGCGTTCTCGAGCATGCAATCAAGGGCATGCTGCCGAAGAACCGCCTCGGCGCTCAGATGTACCGCAAGCTCAGCGTTTACGCTGGCCCGGAGCATCCGCATGCAGCTCAGAAGCCGGAGAAGCTTGAGCTGAACATCCGCTAATCTGGAAAGGGAGGAACATAACACATGGCAGAAGTCATCTACTACGGCACTGGCCGCAGAAAATCGTCCGTTGCCCGTGTTCGTCTGGTTCCAGGCGAGGGCAAAGTCACGATCAATGGTCGCGACATGGAAGAGTATTTTGGTCTCAAGACTCTCGAACTCATCGTTCGTCAGCCGCTGAACCTCACGGAGACGGTTGATAAGTACGACGTCATCGCAAACGTTGCTGGTGGCGGCGTCACGGGCCAGGCTGGCGCAATCCGCCACGGCATCACCCGCGCGCTCATGGAAATGAACGCAGAGCTCCGTCCGGCCCTCAAGAAGGCTGGCTTCGTTACGCGTGATCCGCGCGAGAAAGAGCGCCGCAAGTACGGCCTCAAGAAAGCCCGCAAGGCTTCCCAGTTCTCGAAGCGCTAATCACAGCGTACAGTACGAACTATACAAAATCCCGTCAGCCATTGGCTGGCGGGATTTTTCTATTCTCTACCTCTTGATAAAATCGTATAAATTTGGCTTAAAATCTTGCTGTACTATACGTACACTATACATAAACTATACAAAACTTCGATTCGAAAAGACGGCTTCGCGGCCGTCTTTTTTATATCTTATTAATGGCAGTGATTAACTGCTTGATAGTTTTGTGAGTATACACTCTGTGCGTGATATCAGCTGATCGATGTCCTAGAATCAGCTGAATGACTTTCAGGTTAATCTCAGCGTTGTCCAAAAGGGTAGCACATGTATGGCGTCCATCATGTGGCAGATGCTGAGCTAGGAGCTCACAACGCTTCCAGACATGCTCACGAAGACGGTCGTAGTTCAGGAACGGGCGTCCGTCTCTGGGATCGATGCAGAGGTATTCTTCATCCGGGTTGTACCAGCTGGTGATAATGGGCATGATTTTGTCTGCAATGGGGATGACACGGTTCTTGCCTGCTGCGGTCTTCATGCCACCCATCATATAGTGTTCATCCAGATGAACGTTATCCGTGGTGATCTTCAAGAGCTCTGTGGGACGTAAGCCAGTATAACAGTAGACCAAAGCATACTGGACTCCAAGTTCATCTTGATGCTTCCATAGCGTGCGCAGCTCTTTGGGAGTGAACGGATGATGGATTGTACTTTCTTCTTTAGGAGGAAGCTCGATATTGGTCGCGAAGTTAGTTGTGACTAGTTCACAGTCAATAGCCAGCTTATACAGCTTATTGCACAGCGTCTTCATGTTCTTTTTCGTGCTGTAACCGAGTTTGCAGTGGTCGAGCTCGCCTTGCATGTGCCTTTTGCGGATATCAGCAAAGACCATATGATGCAGTCCTGCTAGGCGCTTGAAGGCGGCTGCATAGGATTTGGGTACATCCAAATTGTTGTCTTCATACGTGAGCTTGCACCATTTTTCATAGACATCCTGAAAGGTAGCCTTGCTTGCTCCAAAGTCATATGGATTCTGGTGGTAATCAACTAGCGCAGCAATAGCATCGGTTCTTTTCTCATAGTATCCGAGATACTTTTGGATTTGTTTGCCGTCATCAGTCCATCCGGTAGTGATGCGCACAGCAAATGGCCGTCGACGTTGTCCACCAAGCTTGATGATCTGACCATACGAATTAGGATTTCTCACTTACTTCTCCTTTGTTTATGAGTCATACACCTTAACATAAGCAGTATCTATTAACTTAGTCATCTTTACTTTCTTTTGGTTCAGATATATTTTTTTTATGTGAGTGAATGAGAGATGGCGGAGGTGTCGAGTGTGCCATTACTATTCTTTTTTTGAAGGCTGCAAATTTCTCACGATCTTCTTCTGTAATCTTTTTTCCCCTATGATATTTTTCAAATAATTTATCCCAAAATTCATCCTCCAATTCATTATCCCAATCAGAAGCTTGTTGATAATTTGCAAGTTCATTATTGATTTTATCCAAAAGCAATCCATAGGGATCGCCCTCGTACCAGTCGATGGCTTTTGCAATAGTAGATGTAAAGTCTTTTTTTGAAGAAAATTCAATGGAATCATTTGCTTGGCTGGTATCTTTGTTTGATAAAATTTGAATATGTACTTTTCCGGAACTTTTGTCAAAAAGTATTTTATATTCGCCACTAGATTCTAAAAATTTTTTATATTCTTCGAATTTATCAATATATAGACCGACTAATTCATCTATGCTACAAGAGAGTGTTTCAGCAATAGCAACTAAAGCGCTGCCTGTTGGATCGCGTTTATCTGTTTCATAATATCCAATGGAAGAATTTGAAACACCACTGGCTTCAGATAGCTCCAATCTAGTCATATGCCTTGCTTCACGGAATTTTTTTAAATTATCTGCAAATGGTAACATCTAGAGTCCTCTTTCTCGTCTTGTGGAATTTTAAATTTATATGTCCACAAATCGACAATTTACTATTGACATTATAGCACAAATGGACTAATCTATAAACATAAAACCACAAAACGAAAATTATATATCATTATAACCACAAATAGATATTTATAGGAGGATATCATGATACGGAAAATTTCTTTGCAACTTGCAGCAGAACTTATGGGGAAAGATTATAATTTCATAAGAATAGGTCTCCAGCGAGGAATCTTACCCATTGGTTCAGCTCTTAAAACACATGTAGGTGCTCCTCATGGTCGCTACAGTTATTACATCAGTCCTAAGCTTTTTATGGATTATACAGGATTTAGCGAGGAGGAAATTATAAACCTTGCTAAAAGGCGAGGCTATTCTATCTAAAAATGAAAGGATGGATTGTGATGGAAATGACATCTAAAAATGCATCATTTGAATGCATTCCTGTTGATTTATTGAAAGATATGGATTTGGACCCGAAAGAATTTAAAACCTATATCGTTATCGTCATGTATTCACATCGCTTTGGCTTTTGCTATGCGTCGAATAAGGAGCTTAGCAAGTATTTGGGAAAATCTAAATCCAGAGTACAAAGTTATATAACGGCTCTTAAGGAAAAATCATTTATACGCATTGAGCTTATCGACGGGTATAAAAGAAAAATTTTTCCTTTAAAGTATGTTGTTTCAGAAAAAAGGGGAAGTTCGGTTTTAGTATGGCGGCATATCGGAAATACTACAGGGGGGATATCAGATTTGCCCCAGGGGGATATTAAATCTGATAATATAATCAGACTTAATACTCAGATGATCAATCAAAAAACAGGAATCTTATCAGAGGATGTATCTAGTACTACGGGATATATACGTGATGAAAGCCTGTTTGATACTTTCTGGGAGGCGTATCCATCTCATATAGATGCTAAGAGAACCAAAAAGGCATTGTATGCGATAAAAAACCTGGATGATATTTTTCCTACTATCATGCAGGCACTGGAAAGGCAAAAGCGTACTGAAAAGTGGCTGCGCGGGTATATACCTAACCCTTTTAGATGGATTGTTGATGAGCGTTGGAAAGATGAAATAAAGGAGGATGTCTTTTCAGCGGGAGAGTCGTCATCATGGACACAGCGAGAAGCAGCTGAGAATGACTCAGATGAAAAGCGTAGGGTGCAAGATGAAGCCGCTCGTCTGGAAATTGAACGACTTGGATAAAAGAAGAAAGGAAGATATGCTATGAACAATAATGCGAATGAAATGTACTCTTTAAAATCAGAAGAGACCCTCCTGGGGGCTATGGTCAATTATTCGAATCAGTGCCTGGATGTGATTCGAGTATCGGGATTGAAAGCTGAAGATTTTTATCGTGAACAAAACAAATTGCTGTTTCGAACGTTATTGTCTATGGCCGATGAAGATATTTCTATATCAGTTTCCACAGTCGGAGTGTACTTGGAAAAAAATAAATGTTTAAGGCAAATGTTGCCTTTGCTCACAAAGGTCTCAAATCTTGCAGGTCCTTTTGATGCCTATGAGAATAATATCAAAATGTATGCAGATAGAATTATGGAATATAGCGTTCGGCGTGATATGCAAAATATTTCACAATCTTTATCTGATAATGCTCAGAACCTTGCTAAAAGCATATCGTCTATTTCTGCTGATATTCAAGAACGTTTAACTGCATTGGTATATCGAGGTCATGGCGATGGATGGCAGACAATGAAGGATAATGTGATTCAATACCTTGATGTCTTGATGAGACGACAAAGCGGTGAATACAAAGCGCTGCAGACCGGATTTATCGATATCGATAAATCATTAGGCGGATTTGAGCCTGGCCAGCTTATTTTGCTTGCAGCACGCCCGTCCATGGGAAAAACTGCGTTGGCTTTAAATATCGCTATGAATGTTTGCGAGAAGGGGAAAGCAGTGCTTTTTGTATCACAGGAAATGACGATGGTTCAATTAATCGACAGAGAGTTAGCTGCTAAAACCCAAATTAACGGTTTACGTTTAAAACATGAAACGCTTACTGAAGAGGAAATGAATCAGCTTATTCTTACATGTGAAGAAATAAAGAATTCTAATTTTGATATTTTCGATAAAAGACATACGATTGCTGAAATTAAAGCACGAGCATTACTAACGAAGGCAAAATTAGGACATTTGGATTTAGTTGTGATTGATCATATTCAGCTGATAAAAAGCGATTCCTCAAATCATTATACGAATCGTGTGCATGAGGTGGGAGAAATTTCCCATGCGCTTAAGGAAATGGCGATGCAGCTCAATGTTCCGGTTTTAGCTTTATCACAGCTTTCACGAGCACCAGAGGGCCGTACAGAAAAAAGGCCAGAGCTCTCTGATCTCAGAGAGTCTGGCGATCTTGAGCAGGATGCGGATGTTGTTCTAGGTTTATACAGAGAATCGTACTATATGAGAAATGAAAATCATATAGCAGAGTTGGGAATATTAAAGGCGCGTGATGCAGAATGTAAAAATATCCAGCTGTATTTTTATCCTCAGTTTCAGTTGTTTAGATCAGCTAGAATGCATGTATAGTATTTAGGAGAATGATAAATATGAAAAAGAGAAGAATTTTAGATAATATATGTAAGCTGAAGGATTTTATTATACAGAAATTCCATTGTAATGACTATAAAGCTTATATGGAAGATGAAGTCTATAAGGATAATTTGCAAGATGTAAATAGAGAGATTCAGTTTTTTACTGCGCATAGAACACCAGATGAAATGATTCCTATTGCTAATGTTTATGAAGATGTATATTGGCTTTTTAGCGATAGATGTTCGCATTCATCACTTATAATAAAACGAATTGATTTTATTGCTCAAAATAAGTGCAGAGTAACATTGGAAAATGATGTTTATTTCAATATCTCATATCAAAGTGGAGACGATTTATTGCGATCTATTCGAGAAAAATTGCTTGAAATAATGAATGATGAAAATTATAATCTGTAACTTGTGTTATACACGTGGGTATCTTCTTATCTGGCTGCTTTCTGGCTATGCCAGAAAGCTTACACCCCTGCAAGCGCTCCGCGCTTGCCAATTCCTTGCCGTATAAGAGGTTGAGCGTTTACGCTGAGTAAACGTCTGTATGACAAAAGGCTGTTGATAATGAAGACTATCTATAATCGTCAACGGTCTTTTTGTTTACGATAAGGAGGAAGACATAGTATGGAAAAAAGTATGAGATGCATATCGGTTCGTGTCACAGAACGACAGGAGAAAGCCTTGAGAAAGGAGGCGAAGGCACGTGGTATGACACTTTCGGTATATCTTCGTGAGCGCTTGTTTCCAACGGTAGATGTCGATGATTTTGCAGAGTTTAAGGCAGAACAATCAGAAGCCAACGGACAAATCTGTAAGCTACTTTACAATCTCATCCGTGAAGTGAAATTCAGTGCAAACGTATCGGCATATTTCTATAAAGAAAGCCGTCCTGGCGCAGAACAGCGTATCAAGAAGATTCATCAGTTGATTTTTGATCAAGGAGGAAATGACAATGAATGAAGAGCAAAAACGTATTCTGATGGTTGGATTTATTATCCCCTTTGCCTGCATGGTGCTATTGTACTTTTTCCTGATAAGTATGATGGCTTATTTTATTTATCATCTTCCAGATCCTAGCATAGTTACTTTGCAGCAGTTTACAGCTTTTGAGACATAATAAAATCACGTAGCCCCTGCTGGTGTATAATAGATTCACCACAAACCAAACACGAGAGGTGCTACGTGATGTCTCA
>ERZ1106978.128-NODE-128-length-56663-cov-12.281780_pt1 | contig 56663 bp, 53 predicted proteins | sample MGYA00403689_ERZ1106978 | MGnify/ENA primary metagenome ERZ1106978 (study PRJEB35170, sample SAMEA104062434) | human gut metagenome | biome: human gut; feature: human-associated habitat; material: faeces | place: Denmark | collected 2012-08-02 ...
GCGTGCGCTGAAGCCCGCTCTCGCAGTAAAGCTTGACGATATTGCAGACCATCTTTAACGACACACCAAGGTAATACGCACAGTTGCGATACGTGGTGTCGGGATTCGTATTGCAGTCCAGTGCCAGCAAGATCTGGCAGCGTTTCTTGATGGTGTTGCACGTCTTGTTTGAGCGCAAGACCTCTTTCAGCTGATTGCGCTCCTCGTTCGTCAACATGATCTTGTACTTACGGCTGTGTCCACTCATGATACAACACCTCCATGCTGGTAACTATGTCTATATGCCTATTATACCAGAAAAGGTCAGGTAGTGTATATATGAGAGAGGTTCTACACTAGTGCCGGGGCTGGCCATACTCGAAGCAGCACTACTGCAGCTCTCTGGAGATGATGTGCGTCGCGCAGAGCTGCGCTTCCGTGGCGCGTCCTTTGCCGGGGAGACGATCGAGGTGACCGTGCAGCAGCGCCGCGCGGCTCATGGCCCTGCGTGCTGGCCTGCCGGAAGAGGTGCCTGACGAGCATTATTTTGCCAGCCAGCCTTGTCGAGGAGCTCAACGAGAAGAAACCTTGATAGATATGAATGTTGCTTGAAAAACAAAAAATAGCCAGCTCGTTGGTATAATGGATGTACCAATGAGCTGGCCGTTTCTATGTGGCAAAAGTGTTGGATGCATCAGGCGTAGCGGCGCAGGATGCGGGTGACGGCGGTGTGGTAGGCGTTGCCGAAGAGGTGGAGGTGGTTGAGCAGGGGATAGAGGTTGTAGAGATCGCGTCGCTCGGGATAGCCGGGGTCGGGCGGGCAGGCTTCGCGGTAGGCTTGGTAGAATTCGCCAGTGAAGCCGCCAAAGAGCTCGGTCATGGCGAGGTCGACTTCGCGGTGGCCGACGCTGACGGCGGGGTCGATGAAGATGGGCTCGCCGGCGGGGCCTGTCATGACATTGCCGCACCATAGGTTGCCGTGGAGCAGGGAAGGGAAGTCGGGCTCGATGAGGCGGTCTTCCAGATGTGCGAGCAGCTGCTCGGCCAAGCGCTTCTCGTCGGACGAGAAGTAGGACCAGCAGAGCTTGAAAAGCGGTTGCAGGCGCTCGCTGCGGAAGAAGTCAATCCAGCTGTCGGATGGGCGATTATGCTGGCGTGTGGAGCCGGCGTAGTTGTCTGCTGTGAAGCCAAAGCGGTGGCCGCGCGTGAAGGCCGTTGTGTCGGCCTGATGCAATTTGGCGAGCTGGTAGCCGAGCTGCTGATCGTAGTCGCGGCTCTTGCGGGCGCTCTTTATGTAGCTTAGCAGCAGGTAGTCGCGGCCGCAGGCGAGTACTTCGGGTACGGGCAGGCCGGCTTGCCTCAGTGCGGCGAGGCCGGAGGCTTCTGCCGTGAAGAAGTCGGCTGCAACGTTTGCATGTACCTTGAGGAAGAGATTGCGGCCATCTTGCAATACAAGGTGATAGGCTTCGTTGATGTCGCCGCCTCCCACGGGAGCCTGTGCCACAATGCGTGCGTCTGGTCCGTAGAGGTGTTTCAGCTGGTTGGCAAGACCGCTGGGGAGTGAGATATTTTCCTTTTGACCGTACATTATAATGCGCCTCCTGATTCGATTGTGTGATCATGTACTGGTAGCTGTACATAATCTATTATAATCCTATCAGGGCGTGCGCTCCAGAAGCTTGATCTCGGCGTCCTGGTATGCCTGATAGATGGCTTTGATGAACTGATGCTTGAGGATGTCCTGTGGCAGCTGTGTGTAGCGATTGATCAGGTACGTGATGATGCGGAAAACGTAGTGCAGCAAGATGATGCCGATGATCTGGCAGATGATGAAGACCGCGAGGTGAACGTGTGGCCCACCGTATTGGATCTCATGGGCCAGTCCGTCCAGGGATAATGGCATAACAGTCGTCCTTTCTATGCGTCAATGGATCTAAAAATCGATGCGCCTCTCGATATGCTTCTATGAAAAAGCTATGAGAGATGCAATTGCAAGACATTCTAAATCATCTGGATTAGAGATTCCCTAAGGAAGGTGGGGGAAGTGGGACTTTCTTGAGCGGGGATGTGGTTCGGATGTGTTGACAATCACTTTGGTATGATGTATCATACATGGTATATATGAAGACGATAATGGAAGGATATGCATATATCCGTAGGTCATTCGAGAAACGGAAGCCTATGGGGCTGTGCAGGGTGTTTTGTGCCCTGTCATAGACCCATGGGCTTTTTCTTTTTGTATTGGATAGGAGCGATTTTCATGCGATTCACGACACGCTTGCTGCACGGCAGCTTTGGACCGGATAAGGCGACGGGAGCGACGACGCAGCCGATTTATCAGACGTCGGCGTTCTATCAGGAGACGGCGGAGGATATGGCGCAGGTGTTTGCGGGGCGCAAGCCGGGGTTCGTCTACACGCGCGTCAGTAACCCGACGCTCATGAGCCTTGAGCGCCGCATCAATGAGCTGGAGGGCGGCGCTGGTGCTGTCGCCTGTGCCTCTGGCATGGCGGCAGTCTCGCAGGCGGTGCTCAATGTGTTGCAGGAAGGAGATGAGCTCGTGGCGTCGGGCGGTCTTTACGGCGGCACGAGTTCCTTCTTCCACGATCTCGCGCATTACGGCATCCGGGCCCGCTATGCGGCGGGGGACAGCCCAGAGGCTTTTGAGGCGGCGATCACGGAGCGCACGCGTCTCTTGTACGTCGAGACCATCGGCAATCCGAAGCTCGATGTGCCGGATATCGCTGCGCTGGCGGGCGTTGCTCATGCGCACGGTATTCCGCTCTTTGTCGACAACACGGTGACGACGCCGTATCTCTGTCAGCCGCTCGCACTCGGCGCGGATGTCGTCATCCACTCGACGTCGAAGGCACTCAATGGCAACGGCAATTCCATCGGCGGCCTCGTCGTCAGCGGCAGGCAGTTTAACTGGACCCCCGATTGCTTCCCAAAATTCAAAGAATACCGCTTCGGCCCGATGAGCTTTCTCGTGCGGCTGCGCATGCGCATGGTCACGGATTACGGCGGCTGCATGGCGCCGATGAACGCCTACCTGACGGGCATCGGGCTCGACACGCTGGCGCTGCGCCTCGACCGCATCACCTCGACGGCGCTAACGCTGACGGAGGATTTGGAAGAGCGGGGCATCCAGGTCAATTACCCGGGCCTCGCTTCCAGTCCCTATCACGAACTGGCCAAGCGTCAGTTTGGCGACCGCTTCGGCGCGATGCTGACGATCTGTCTCGGCTCGAAGGAAAGAGCGTTCTCGTTCATCAATCACCTGCACTATGCGCTCAATGTCTCCAATATCGGCGATGCACGCACGCTCGTCATCCATCCGGCTACGACAATCTTCCTCCATGCCAGTGCGCAGGAGAAGGCAGCGGCTGGCGTGACGGACGATCTTGTGCGCATCAATGTCGGCCTCGAAGATCCTGAAGACTTGCTCGAGGACTTCCATCAAGCGCTCGAGCATCTGCCGCGTGTCTGAGCGTGGATGGCAAGGGAACAGGGAGAAAGGAAGGCAGCAGCCTTCCTTTTTGCGGTGCCTTGCGTTAGAATGGTAGCAGAAACGAAAGGGGGCGGATATATGTTCCGCAATCTGGCACGCATGACGGCTTCGCTGAAGGGGCCGCGTTACGAGGGGGCATTGATTGCCAAGGCGGTATGGGAGCGTGAGCATGATGCAGGGGCCGGCATGCGCATCCTGCGCGATCACCACGGCCTGCTGGAGGTCATGGCCTTTGATGATTCGGGACGGCTGACGCTCACGATGCTCTTGGGGCGTCCGGCACCGTCGCGGCCATCTGGACGGCTGGTACGGAGCAGGAGCCTTAAGCTGCTCGTGGATGGTGCGCCGACTCCTGCGCATCTCTCGCTCTGTTTCTCGACGGAGTCGGTCCATGCATTTGTGCAGTCCGTCGGCGATACGAATGCGCTCCATGCGGGGCCAAAGCCGCTTGTGCCGGGGCTGGCCATCCTCGAAGCCGCGCTGCAGGGCATCGCGCCGGTGCGCCGCGCGGAACTGCGTTTCCATGGTGCATCGTTTGCCGGAGAGACCATCGAGCTGTCTGTGCAACGGCGCCTCTGAGTGCTGGACGCATTATACGTGTCCGGCTCTGCGCTATACGTTAACCAAACATGAGACCGTTGTTGACAATGAAATGCGCTTATCCTATAATAAGGGGCATGTACAGCACAGAGAAATCTAGGAAACGGGGTAATACTATGGATTCGCGAATGTCTTCTTCCTCTTCAATCACGGCAAGGGATATGACCAAGATAGCGCTCTGCGTGGCGTTCTGTTGCGTGACAGCGTATATCTCCTTTCCCCTGCCGTTCACGCCGGGCATGGTCACGGCGCTGACGCTGGCGCTCGGCGTGACGGCTTTCGTGCTGCCGCCGAAGCAGACGTTCATCGCGCTCTTTATCTACGTCCTGCTCGGCTGCATCGGCCTGCCGGTCTTTGTCGGCGGCACGGCGGGCTTCGGCAAGCTGTTCGGTCCGACGGGCGGCTACATCTTTGCCTGGCTCGTTGTCTATCCGATCATCAGCGCACTCAAGGGGGCGAAGCCGAGTTTCAAGCGGTATGCGCTTGTGGACATCGTCATCGGTATCCCGCTGACGTATGTCGGCGGCCTGATCTCGATGATGCTCGTCATGGATGTCAGCCTTAGAGCGGCGCTTGTCATGGCGGTCCTGCCGTATATCCCCGGGGATATCATCAAGTGCCTGATGGCGGCGTTCCTCGGCGTCAAGGTCAACGAGGCGCTGGCGCATAATCGATGAAGGACGAAGTCTTCATTGTGGCAGGGCTGCGCACGCCTATCGCGCATCGCGGCGGGGCGCTCGCGCGTGTTCTGCCGGAAGAGCTTGGCGCGCGCGTCATCCGCGTCCTGCTGCAGCGGCTGGGGTTACGGGGCGAGGAAGTTTCCGGCGTGCTGGCGGGCAATGCGGTGGGCACGGGCGGCAATCTCGCGCGCCTCATGGCCCTGCGTGCGGGCCTGCCTGAGGAAGTGCCGTCCTGCACGGTCGACATGCAGTGCGCCTCTGCGGCGGCGGCCATCTCATTGGCGGCGGCGAAGATCGCGAGCGGGCAGGGGGACTGCTTCCTTGCGGGCGGCATGGAGAGCGCCTCGCTGCAGCCGCTGCGGGTCTACGATGCGCGCGACCCGCGCCATGCACTCGTGCCGGGCGGCGCCTATCGCACGGCACAGTTCTCGCCCGGCGAGTTAGCGGAAGATGCCATGCTGCGCGGGGCGGAGCGCGTCGTGCAGCAGGAAAAGGTGACGCGCGCGGAGCTCGATGCAGCGGTGCTGCGCAGCCATCGCTTGGCAGCTGCGGCTTGGCGGGACGGCCTGCTCGATGATGTCGTCCTGCCTTTGCCGGAGTGCGCGCGCGACACGGGCATCCGCCCGCATCTCACGCAGCGCCTGCTCGACCGCCTGCCGCCGCACTTCGGTCCGGGGACGCTACTCAATGCGGGCAATGCCTGTGCGATCAACGACGGTGCGGCCTTCCTGCTGCTCGCCAGCGGTGCGTTCCTGCGCCGCCACAGATGGCAGTCTCTGGCGCGCCTCGTGGCGGCGGCCTCGCGCGGCGGCAATCCGCAGGAGAGTCCGCGCGGCGCCATGCGCACGGCGGACTTCCTGCTCGCGCAGCAGGGGCTTCGCTATGAAGATCTTGCGGCCATCGAGTTCAACGAGGCGTTCGCCGTCATCGATGTGCTGTTCGCGCGGGCGCACGGCGACTGTCTGGCGCGCTATAACTGCCTCGGTGGGGCGCTGGCCTACGGTCATCCGTATGGCGCGTCCGGCGCGATACTGGCCCTGCACCTGATGCAGTCGCTGCGGCAGGCGGGCGGCGGTCTTGGGCTGCTCTCCATCGCCGGTGCCGGCGGCATGGGCGAGGCAATCTTGCTGGAGCGCTGCTGAGCAGAGAGACGGAGAGATAGAAGAGGAGTGGAGTCAGGATGGATAGGATGGAACAGAGAGCGGATGTGTGCGAAAAGGCCAATCTGCGCGACTATGCGGCGCTGCTCTATTGGCAGGCGCAGCGCCGGCCGCAGCAGCGGGCCCTGATTGTGGATGAGCGCGCGTTCACCTATGCCGAACTCTGGCGGCGCGTCACGGGCATGGCGGCCATGGCGCTCGGCGTCCGCGGCGATGTCCTCGTGGCAGCCGATACGTTTGTCGACCAGCTCACGGCTTTTCTCGCGTTGCAGGCCGTGCGCGCACGCCCCATCCTGCTGCACCACGGCCTTTCTGTAGCGGAGGTGCAGTCCATCTTGAAAGAGAACGGGCTGCAGGGCATCTGGCATTGCCCGCGCGAAGGAGCGCCCCTCTTCGAGCCGTCGGGGCTCGCGGAGCGGGTGCACGAGGGGCCGGATGTCCTCGGCGTGCTGAGCTCGGGCTCGTCGGGCACGCCGAAGGTCCTCTACCGCACGTACCGGAGCTGGGCGGGCTTCTTTCCCGTGCAGGATGAGGTATTCCGTGTCCGCGAGTCGACTGTCCTGTTCCTGCAGGGCAGCCTGAGCTTCACCGGCAACACGAACAGCCTGCTCTCGGTGCTCTACGAGGGCGGGACAATCGTGACGAGCGCCTTCTTGCGCTGCCATCTCTGGGAGGAGCTTCTGCGCCGCCATGCGGTGGACTGCATCTACCTCGTGCCGTCGAAGCTGCAGCTCTTGGGCCAGGCTCTGAAGGAGCCGGTCGCCACCGTGAAGACCATCTTCACGGGTTCACAGCTCCTGACACCGGCGATGCTGCGCAGGCTCAAGGCCGTCTTCCCGCAGGCAGAGATCTTGCTTTATTACGGGGCCAGCGAGCTCAACTACATCACCTATGCCATCTGTGATGACCCTGACCGCGACAGCCGCAATCTCGGCCGGCCGTTCCCGGGTATCGAGGTCGAGATCGGTGCCGACGGCCTCATCTACGTCACGACGCCGTACCACATCAGCGGCGTTACCATGCCATTCTCGGTCAAGGACACGGGCGAGATCAATGCGCGCGGCGAGCTGATTTTCGGCGGTCGGCGCACGGCGTGGATCAACAAGGGCGGGTTCAAGATCAGCACGCTGCGCCTTGAGCTCTTGCTGAAGGCAGTGCCGGGTGTCGAGGACGCAGCCGTGCTGCCCGTGCGCAAAGAACGCCGCGGTGATGGGGCGGCTGCCTTCCTCGTCGCCGCGTGCGGGGCTTCTGAGACAGATATCCGCCGCGCCGTGCGCCGTGCGCTGATGCCCGTAGAGGTGCCCGATATCATCATATTCCTGCCTGAGCTGCCGCTCAACGACCGCGGCAAGGTCGACCGCCATCAGCTCGAGCGCGTTATCTTGAAGGAAACTGCAACAAAAGCCTGTGATTGACGAGTCGCAGGCTCTTTTTTATAATGAAAAGAGCAATGAAAGGGGATACGCATCGATTCACGATGTACATGACGTGAATGTGATAGACGGATATGAGGGGGGATATCGTGCGGAAGGAAGAAGAGTGCAGTCTGGCGCAGGGAGTCCGGGACTTTCTTTTGCAATACCCGCGCAAGACGATTGCGCTCGATGCACTGCAACAACAATTCGGCACGTTCGCTTACGAAGTCTTCCATGGTGTAATACAACATCTTCTGCAAGAAGGGAGCCTGCGAGGAATTGTATCATCTGGGACAGACTTCGGGGGATTGCCGCGACGCTATCGCCTGATCCGTGCGCGGCTCTGTTCTTCTTCGGACCAGATTCAGTCGGATGCAGCTCGCTATGCGATATCTGCACGACTGGATCTTTCGTTTTATCACGAACAGCTGCTCCCTGTCTGGCAAAGGGACTTGCCGTATATCGTACAGCTCAGTGATTGGCTGCGTCGGTCGGCTGATCAGCTGGTGCTGCCTGTATCGGACCAGCAGCGCTCGTGGGACATCTTCCAGGATGAGAAATTCCTGCTCACACCTGAAGGCCGGGGGCTTTTGCGGCGGCTGCATCTCTCTTGGCAGGATATCGGCGTGACGAGGGAGACGGAGCCCTTGATGATGGCCGCGCATCCTGTGATGATGCAGGGCGCGGTCTGCCATCATCTCATCGTGGAGAACAAGGCGCCGTACTACAAGTTGCTGCCTCATCTGACAGAGAGCCGCCTTTCTTCGCTGATTTTCGGCTCTGGCTGGAAGATCGTCGGGAATCTGTCGGCTTTGCCCATGCAGTCTGGCTGCCTCACGGCCCGGCATGTCGCGTGGTACTTTGGGGACATGGATTGGGAGGGTATCCGGATCTTTCATGCCCTGTCTATGAGTGCTGCCACTGCTTCGGTGGAACTGCGTTTGGCCCTGCCGTTCTATCGCGCACTCTTGTTACATGAAGCGGCTTATGGCAAAGTGACCCAGAAGCCAGATGAAGAGGCTTGGACGAATCTTGCTTGCTGGCTTCCAGAGGATGAGGCGCATCAGTTCCTGCATCTGCTGCAGCACCATCAGTATTACCCGCAGGAGACGCTGTGCGATGCAGAGTGGCTTACCTGTGGAAAGGAGTTGGATGATGATATCCGAGAATTTTTCTGAGCGCATGAAGCGCATCCTGCTCATGGCACCACTCTATCGCCTAATGCAGCGTCGGTTCACGAGAGCTGATGGCAGCAAGTGTACGGGCATGGAGCTGGGGCTTCTGACACTGCTCTTCTTTTTTGAAGAGATGCTTGACGGCAAACGCGATGCAGGCATACGGAACTTGGCTGTTTTCCTGCAGCGGGAGACGGGCGGCCTGCTCCTTGATAAGGATGAGGAAGGGACGATGGGGTGTACGGGCTATGAGCGCCTAGCGCGCGACATTGTTGCGGTTTTCCGCCCACCGACAGGCCGGCGCAATGAAGAAGTCTTCTTCGACTGGGAGAAGGGCGCTGAGACGCATGCGCTTTATTCCTATCTCAAGGCGGACCGCGCGGATATCCATTCCAATGAGCAGTATTACATACTCGATGAACAGGGCTTGGAACTCATCTTTGCGACGAAAGAATATTTCAGCGAATATCAACTCTCCATCAATCAGCTCATCCTGCGCAAGCAGCTAGAGAAGGGACAGTTCGTCCTAGCCCTGCGGCAGATCGAAGAGATGCGCCTAGATGTGGAGACCCTGCGCGGCCGCATGACAAAGATCCGTCAGGAGATTCACCGCAACATCGTGTCACAGGATACCTTGTCCCATTACCGCAGTATCGTGGCGGATTTCAATCAGCGACTGAAGAGCGAAGAGGATTCTTTTGCGGAATTGCAGCAGTTTGTGCGCGATACGCGCGACCGCATCCGCAATAATCCGGACCGCGATACGGAGCGGCGGGCCTATGAGAACATCCTGGAGGCCGAGCGTCATCTGTCACATGTCCATGGCCTGCACCGTGAGCTCCTGCAGGAAGGGATTGACCTTGGCACGTCTGCATTGGCGGCAGCAGAGGAGTCTCTCTATTTCACTGGCGTGGACAGTTTCAATTATGAGCAGGAAGTCACGAGCCGCATGTTTTCCTCGCCGCTGCCCGTCAAGGCAGCCCGCCGCTTGGTGGAGCCGTTCCTAGAGCTGGAGTCTTCGGAGGTCTGGTCACTTCTTGCCATCTTCATGCCGCAGCGCCTGGAACGCATGGAACGGGAAGAGAGCCCGGACATCTTCCCTGAGCTGGAGGGGGCTGAGAAGCAGGGCCAGCAGCTCTTGAACGTCCAGACGCATTACGCGGCAATTGTGCAGCAGCTGCTCAGATTCCTGGATGGCAGAGGCGGTACGACGCTGAAGGCATTTGTTTCTTTCTTGGAAGAGCAGCAGTCGCCTCTTTGCCAGGAGAAGCAGTTCTATGTATTCTGGATACTGCTGCATCGTCATCGTGTCTTGGTCATTGGCGCTGATGGGACGGCGAAAGACTCAATCTATGCGGCAATCCCTGTGTCCTGTCCTGAATTGCATTCAATCGGGGTTGAGGAATGTGACGGCATCATCCAGATAGGGGATTACAGCATCAGTGATATGACTATCGACGTGAAGTACAGTGAAGGTGAGATGTGATGGAAGAGAATATGATTGCGGCATTTGATATCTATGCCCGTCTGGCCGCGCAGGGGCAGGTCTGCAAGGCAGAAATCCCCGCTTACTGGGAGAATGATGAGGTGCGCCACTTCGTGGGCGTTTTTGTCAGCCGCGTGCAGTGCGCGCTCATCAGCGATGCGGAATACCTGTATCTGCTGCCCATCGCAATGGATTCACCGTTCCACATCAGCAATGATTCGTTCAAGAAGAAGTACATGACGGCCAAATCCGTCAATATGGACATCTATCTGTTGTATCTGAGCATTATCGTGCTTTTCGGCTGCTTCTACGACAGTTACCAGTCGGAGGATCCCATCGATTTCGTGAGCCTCTCTGCCTGGCTGGAAGCGATGAATGGGCGCATCGAATCGCTGCATCGTCATGATGAAGAGACCTTGAAGGTGGCAGAGCGCGAGATGGATTTCAACTGGCTGACGCTCATGCGGAAATGGGATGATCTCGACAGCATCAAGGAGACGGCGAAGCGGCAGGACGCCCGGACGAACAGCCGCATGAGCTTTCTGATCATGGCGAAGCGCTTTCTCGCCAAGCAGGGGCTCGTGCGGGAAATCGGCAATGATGAGATGGAGCTGACGGAGAAGGCACGTGCCATCTTCGCAAATTATTTCATGGATGAGAACTACAATCATGGAATCCTGGATTTCATGTATCAGCTTGATCACAAGGATAGCAAGGAAAGCGAGAAAGAGGGATGAGGTATGCCATCAATCAGTAGGATACGGTTCACGAATGTCGTCTATGATCATGGACGGAAACGCTACATCGATACCATTTTCCGCTTTGACGGCTACAATGGCATCCTGCTCTTGGAGAACGGTGCGGGCAAGACGGTCTTCGTGCAGACGCTCATACAGGCAGTCCTGCCGCGCAAGGCGGTGGCGCAGCGCAAGATCCAGGAGACGCTGCAGATCAACAATTCCGTCGCACATATTGCTGTGGAGTGGATCCTTGAGGACCAGCCGCGCCGCTATGCGCTGACAGCGGTGTCACTGTTCCTGAACAGCAAGGAGCAGCTCAGTAGCCAGGAATTCGCGATGGAGTATGCAGGAGATTCTCCCGTGCGGCTGGAGACGCTGCCATTTGTGCAGAAAGAGGCGGGGCGGGAGCGGCCCGCTACGAAGGAAGAGATGGCCAGTTACTTCCGCAGCACGGCAGAACACAATATGACGGCGCGCTTCTTCTCGGAGCACGACACGCTGCAGGCCTATGGGGCGTATCTGGAGGAACACTTCAAGATCATCCCGTCAGAATGGAATAAGATTGCGGCCATCAATGAGACAGAGGGCGGTGTAGAGGCGTACTTCAACAATTGCCGCACGACAGAAGAACTGGTCGACCGCCTGCTGATCCCGACGGTTGAGGAAGGATTGATGGCTGCACGCAGCGCAAGTGATGGAGACGGCAACGGCTTCGTGAAGCTCTTTGAGAGCCAGCGCGAACACGTCAAGCAGCAGATGCGGCTCGAGAAGCGCATCGGGGAGATGCAGGGCATCCTCGAACACATGCAGAGCTATACAGAGGTCCGCAAGGCACAGGATGAGGCAGAACAGGCACTTCGACGCGATAACGGCATCCTTAAGTCATACAGCCAGTATGTACGCAAGGAGAAGGAAGAATGCAGCCGCGCGCAGGAGAAGATTCTGGCGCGCCAGCAAGAGATGGAAGAGCAGCGCAAGAAGGATAAGGAAGTGCTGTCGGCCTGCCGGGTCGCCAGTGCCGCAGCTGCGTGCGAGGAGGCCCGCCTCGCGCATGGAGAGGCTCAGCGGGCGGCTGCGGATGCAGAGGCGCACTATCGGGCGAACCGGACGGAGTCTGCCAATCTCACCTACGCCCGGAAACGTCGGGATCTTTCGTCTGTGGAGAGCCTCATGGCTGAGCGGCAGGCGGCACTCTCGCAACTGGATGCAGATCAGAGCCAGGAAGCACAGGAACTCAAAGCTCTGCTGAAGGAGAACAGTGCCGTCCTGCATGGTTGGTTCCAGCAGAGGGAACATCGAGAGCAGGAGACAATGACTGCTATCCATCATGAGCAGAGCACCTTGAAAGCTCGAGCTGCGGAGCTCTTGGAAGAGGCGCAGCTCAATCAGCAGAGCCGCGAAAGACTCCAGCAGAAGGTCAGCAGCGGTGAGGGACGCATCTCGGAGCTTGTCTCTCAACAGGAGCGCATGGAACAGGAGCTCTTTGCGGATTCGGTCCATCGCGATGCCGATGCACAGCAGAAGGAGTGGCAGGCGGGTCTGGACGCGGTCCAGCAAAATCTGGCGGACTACCAGAAGAATGTCATCTTCTACCGGGAAGAAGGGGAGAAAGCAGCGAAACGGCTGGAGCAGGCAGAGCGGACACGCGATGCGAATCAATCGGAGCTGCAGGAGCAGGAAATCATCCTGGACCGCATCGAGACGGCAGCACAGCAGGTCATGGATGACTTGCAGAAATGGCCGCACTGCGCCAATATCGCAGCAGATGTCACGGGACTTTACAGCCGAGCGGACTTTTTCAAGAATCAGCTCGGTGATGCTGTCGTCATGCGGGAGAAGCGCCAGCAGGAACTGGACCGGCAGCGCCGCCAGGCACATCGCTGGCTCGACCTTTACGGCAGGCTCGATGCATTCGCCGCAGATCCGGCAATCGTGGACAAGGTCGAGAAATGGAGCTCAGAGTTTGTCTTCCTGAAGAGCGGTGCAGAATTCTTCCAGCTCCATGTGGAGCAGTCAGAAGAGAAACGCGAGGAAGTCTATGCTCGCTACCCGTTCTGGGCTTTGACGCTCGTCACGATGGAGGAAGACTTGCCGCATCTCATGCAGCTGCTCGCGAAGGAGGCGGACGATTTCTTCGAGCCAGTCTTCGTCCTGTCTGAACGTGAAGCACGTGCCATCGTGATGGGAGAATCCTTGGAGTCGCTGCCCCGGCATTGCCGGGCCGTCGTCCCAGCCCATTGGGCGCACGTCATGGAGAACGCTTCCTTCCAGGAATGGCTGTCCTCGATGCGCGAAGAAGCAGAGCGGGCCGATGAGGTGCTCCAAGAGAATGCGCGCGAATGGACGGAGCTCCAGCAGTCCTTGAGGTTGTTGCAGAGCTTCTGTGCGGATTATCCTTTTGAGGTGTATCAGGAGAAGCAGGACGCATACCGTATCCTGCAGGAGACGCAGGAGAAGACGCTGCGCCAGCTGGAGACAGACCGCAAGGTGCAGTGTCAGTGCCGCCAGAATGAAGAGGGATTCCGCGAGAAGAGCCGCAAAGCGCAGGTTGAGAAGGAACATCTCCAGCACTGCCTGATGGAGCTTGTGCGTTATCGGGAGCTCGTGCAGCAGCATCAGGATATCCTGGCCGCCAATAGCCGCTTGTTGAAGGAGATCGATGATCTGTCGGAAGAGGGAAAGGTCCTGGCGCGGGAGGAAGAAGAACTCCGCAACCGCCAGACAGAACTCTTCCGCGATGAGGCGAGTGCGAAGACGCGCACCGAGGGACTGCGCAGGATGCCGTACTGGCAGGATGTACAGGATGAAGAAGTGGTTCCTGTGGGCGACCGGACGTATGAGGCATTGGCAGAGACAAGACGCCGCTTGCAGAGCCGCATGGAAGGGCTTGACGACAGCCGTGCGCGCTTGGAAGAGCAGATCGTGCAGGCAGAGAAAGATAAGAGACGCCTGCAGGAGGAACTGCGTGATATGCGCTCCCGCGCGGAGACCGAACTGGATGAGACAATGGTTTATCCAGAGGGGGGAGCAGCGCGCGAAGAGCAGCTGCGCCGGGAACTGCATGCATTGAAGCGTGCCTGTGATGAGACCCGTGCAGAAGCAGGCGAGAAAAAGAATGCACTGAGCCTCCAGCAGGGCATCTTGCAGAATGAGCAGCAGCGCCATGAGCGCGAATACAGTGCCTATGTGCCACTCGTGCGTCCGTTCCAGGAAGTCCGGGAGGAAGCAGAGCGTTCGCTTTCTGCGCTGGATCGCTTGGCAGGAGAACTGCGCAGAGAGCAGGAAACGAGGGAAGCCGAGGGCCGCGAGCTCGATGAGATGATCCATCATCTGGAGCTCCGCAATGAGACCTTGGGCTTTGCGCGTGATGACGTGCAGGAGCTAGTTCTCGATGAGGCGTCGCAGGTCCTTTCCTGCCAGCAGCTGTCAGAGCGCATCACGGACTGCCTGCAGGAAGCGGAGACGGCTTGGGAGCGTGTGAAGGCATGCAGGAACGACAGCGACAGGCACAAGGCAGATTTCATCTCGTACTGCGAAGAAGATGTGCATGACGAGAAGATGCGCCGCAGCATCGTCGATGGCCTGCACAGCAAGTCGCGCTACGAGGAATATCTGGACTGGCAGATCAGCAGCAAGAAGCGCCTGCAGAATGCCATCAGCCTGTTCGAAGAAGAGCGCAAGAGCCATCTGGAGCACATGGAACACATGCTGGAGCACATGGTCCTGCACTTGCGGTCTGTCTGCGATGGCCTGCAGGAGCTGGCCGCAAAGACGCGCGTGAAAGTGGGGGGGGACGACAAAGGATATCATTGCCATCCAGCTGGGAGAATGGGATGAGGCGGAAGCGCGCAGTGCTATCCGCTCGTACCTGAACCGCCTGACAACGGAATTCGACAGTGACGCTTATCGCGATACTGCGGGGCAGGAGAATGGCAAGAAGGTCCACGAGACGCTAGAGAAGCGCCTGCGGACCCAGCAGATCCTGCATCTCGTCTTAGGTAATCGGCCCATCAAGGTGCGCTGCCGCAAGGCGACGAGCGGCAATAACTTCTCGGAACGCCCCTATCCATGGGAAGAGTCGAATAAGTGGTCGGGCGGCGAGACCTGGAGCAAGAACATGGCCCTGTTCCTCGGCTGCCTGAACTATCTCTCGGAAAAGCGCTGCCATGTCCGGAAGGCCAAGTACAACACGCGCGTCGTCGTGGCCGATAACCCCTTCGGCAAGGCGTCGAGTGACCATGTCCTGAGCCCGGTCTTCTTCATTGCCGAGCAGCTCGGCTTCCAGATCATTGCCTTGACGGCCCATCAGGAGGGCAACTTCATCCGCAAGTACTTCCCTGTCGTCTACAGCTGCCGCTTTGCTGATACAGCCGACCACAAGGGCAGGACGCTGGTCCCGGAGCAGGAGCTCAAGACGGCCTTCTTCGAGGAGCACCATCCCGAGAGTCTCGGGCGTTTGGTGGAGTACGACCAGCTGGGCCTGTTTGATTGATCCTGGCGCGGACGTTCTTGCCGGGAAAGCTGGAAAATGAAAATCAGGGGTTGACAAGGGATGGGGGCACTCCTATAATAAAGCCATCGACACAAGCGACAAGCGATGCGAAAGACATGGCTGCGGAGGATACCTCTTCCAGAGAGGGGCGCGATTGCTGAGAGCACCCCAGGAGCGTACCGGAGCTACCCCTTTCAAGCTTCCCTGCTGAACGCTGAGTAAGCGGGGACGGAGCACATTCTCCGTTATCAAATGCTGAGTGGCCGTTCTGTGCAAGAGCAGGATGGCAATCAGGGTGGAACCACGATGCAAGAGCTTCGTCCCTCAGAGGGACGGAGCTTTTTTATTTTCCTATTGTCAAGGAGGGCATACATTATGTTAAAGATCACCATGAAAGACGGTGCCGTACGCGAGGTCGAGGCCGGCGTCAGCATCCAGGATTTCGTGAAACAGGTAAGCAACAGCCTGGCCAAGAAGGTGCTGGCTGCTAAGGTGGACGGCGAGACGAAGGACCTCACGACCGTCCTCGATAAAGACTGCAAGGTCGAGTTTCTGACGTTCGACGATGAGGATGGCCGCTGGGCACTGCGCCACACGGCATCCCACATCCTCGCACAGGCCGTCAAGCGCCTCTACAAGGACGCGAATGTGCGCCTGGCCATCGGACCGGCTATCGACAATGGCTTCTACTATGACTTCGACATCGACCGTCAGCTGACGGAAGCCGATCTTGCGGATATCGAGAAAGAGATGAAGAAGATCGTCAAGGAGAACCTCAAGCTCGAGCGCAAGGAAGTCAGCCGCGAAGAGGCCCTGAAGTTCTTTGAGGAGAAGGGCGAGACCTACAAGGTCGAGCTCATCAACGATCTGCCGGAAGGCGAGAAGATCACGATGTACACGCAGGGCGAGTTCACGGACCTCTGCGCTGGCCCGCACGTCGTCTCGACGGGCAAGGTCAAGGCTCTGAAGCTCATGAGCATTGCCGGTGCTTACTGGCGCGGTGATGAGCACAACAAGATGCTGCAGCGCATCTACGGCACGGCCTTCGAGAAGCAGGCTGACCTCGATGCGTACCTGCACATGCTCGAGGAGGCCAAGAAGCGCGATCACCGCAAGCTCGGCAAGCAGCTCGACCTCTTCAGCCTGCATGAGGAAGGCCCGGGCTTCCCGTTCTTCCATCCGAACGGCATGGTCGTCCGCAATGAGCTCATCAATTACTGGCGCGATGTCCATCGCCGCTACGGCTACCAGGAGATCAAGACGCCGATCATCCTGAACCGTCAGCTCTGGGAGACGTCCGGCCACTGGGATCATTACAAAGAGAACATGTACTTCACGAAGATCGACGGTGAAGACTATGCGATCAAGCCGATGAACTGCCCGGGCGGCATGCTCGTCTACAACTCCAAGCAGCACAGCTACCGTGACCTGCCGCTGCGCCTCGGCGAACTCGGCCTCGTCCATCGCCACGAGAAGTCCGGTGAGCTCCACGGCCTGTTCCGCGTCCGCAACTTCACGCAGGACGATGCGCATCTCTTCGTCACGCCGGATCAGGTAGAGGAAGAAATCCAGCACACGATCGACCTCTTCGATGAAGTCTACAACACGTTCGGCCTGACCTACGTGGCCGAGCTCTCGACGCGCCCAGATGATTCCATGGGCACGGATGAGGATTGGGAACTCGCGACGAATGGCCTGCGCAAGGCTCTTGAGCACCGCGGCCTCGACTACATCGTCAATGAGGGTGACGGCGCGTTCTATGGCCCGAAGATCGACTTCCACCTCAAGGATTCGATTGGCCGTACGTGGCAGTGCGGTACGATCCAATACGACATGCAGATGCCGGAGAAGTTCAACCTGACGTACGTCGGCGAGGATGGCGAGAAGCATCGCCCGATCATGCTGCACCGCGTCGTCTACGGCTCCATCGAGCGCTTCATCGGTATCCTCATCGAGAACTATGCCGGTGCATTCCCGACCTGGCTCGCCCCGGTACAGGCACGCATCCTGCCGATCACGGACAAGCAGGCGGATTATGCCTACGAGCTGCGCAAGAAGATGTTCGACCTCGGCCTGCGCATTGAAGTCGATGACCGCAGCGAGAAGATCGGCAAGAAGATCCGCGAGAGCCAGATGCTCAAGACGCCGTATTCGCTCGTTGTCGGCGACCAGGAGATGGCCGATGGCACGGTTGCTGTCCGCAAGTATGGCGAGCAGCAGAGCGAGACGATGAAGGTCGAAGACTTCATCGCTTACCTGCAGGAGCAGATTGCGACGAAAGCAAAGAAATTCTGATCCGGAAAGAAATTCGGACGGATGACGAGATGAGGGGTTGACATGGTATTCATACCGTGTTATACTCATAAAGTACGCAACAAGAAGGAGCCACCGCTTCTCACCTGATGATGAACAGTCAACCGGGTTTATAGTATGAATTGATGGAGGTGGCTTTGTGCCGCCTCCTTTTTAGTTATTTCTATTATAAGGTTGCAGACGTGATAATTGATCAGGAGGTGTTTCCACTATTAGCAGGGAATCGTTAAGAATCAACGAACAGATCCACATCCGCGAAGTCCGCGTGACGAGCGCTACGGGTGAGCAGCTCGGCATCATGCCGACGCGCGAAGCGCTGCGCATGGCAGAGGAGCAGCATCTCGACCTCGTCGAGGTTGCGCCGAAGGCGAAGCCGCCGGTTTGCCGCATCATGGATTTTGGCAAGTACCGCTATGAACAGCAGAAACGGGAGAAGGAAGCCAAGAAGAAGCAGAAGACCATCAACATCAAAGAGGTCAAACTTCGCCCGAACATTGAGCAGCATGACTTCGATGTCAAGCTGAAGAACGCACTTCGCTTTGTCGAGGAAGGGAATAAGGTCAAGGTCACGATCATGTTCCGCGGCCGCGAACTCTCGCATCCGGAGCTCGGCAAGGAAGTTCTCTCGCGTGTGGCTGCGGCCCTTGGAGATGCTGTCTCCATTGAGCGCAATGCCAAACTTGAGGGTAAGAATATGACGATGATCGTTGCACCGAAGGTACAGAAGTCATCGAAAAAGAAGTCGCAGAAGACGCAGACTAAGGGAGGAAATAGCAATGCCGAAAATTAAGACTCGCAGAGCTGCCGCAAAACGCTTTACCGTAACGGGCAGCGGTGAATTCAAACGCAACAAGGCTTTCAAGAGCCACATCCTGGAGAAGAAGTCCCCGAAACGCAAGCGCAACCTGCGCAAAGCTACGCTCGTAGCTGGCGCTGATTTTGGCCGCGTCAAGAACATGCTCCCGAACGGCTGAGCCGCGGGACAATCGATATAGATATTTAGGAGGATAAGAACATGCCAAGAGTAAAAGTCGGCGTGACTGCACATAGACGTCATAAGAAGATCCTGAAGCTTGCTAAGGGTTACAAGGGTTCCAAGAGCAAACAGTTCAAGAAAGCAAACGAGACTGTCATGAAGGCGCTCTACTACGCGCGTCGTGACCGCCGTGCGAAGAAGGGCAACTTCCGTCGCCTCTGGATCGCTCGTATCAATGCTGCTGCACGTACGAACGGTATCTCCTACAGCAAGCTCATCAACGGCCTGACGAAGGCTGGCGTTGAAGTCAACCGCAAGATGCTGGCTGACCTCGCTATCTCCGATGAGAAGGCATTTGCGCAGCTCGTAGCTGTTGCAAAAGAGAATCAGTAATTCTTGAATTCTTGATTCCATGGCCCGACGGGCGGCACGCAGGTGCTCCCGCCGGGCTTTTGTATTAGGTCGTTTCAGGTTTCTGGTTTCGGGTAAGGGTAGAGCAGAGGAGAGAAACATGGTCATCGACAGTGCATCCAACAAGAAAATCAAGCTCATGGAGAGCTTGCGCCTGCGCAAACACCGAGAGAGAGAAGGGCTTTTCCGCATCGAAGGCGTGCGCCTGGCGGAGATGGCGGCGGAGTCCGGCTGGGAACTGCGCTTTGGCCTCTACACGGCGGAGCTATTGGAAAAGGAGCGCGGCCGCCAACTGCTGGCAGGCCTCCGGGAGCGCTGTCCGCTCTATGAGATCAGCGCGCCCCTTGGGAAGAAAGTTGCAGCGACGGATACGCCGCAGGGCATCTTCCTCGCTGCAGTCCAGCAGAAGACGGACCTTTCAGAGCTGGCAGGCGTGGTGCAGAGCGGCCGGAAGCAGGATGGTGCAGAGCAGCCGCTCTTCGTCGTGCTCGACGGCGTGCAGGACCCCGGCAATGCAGGCACGATCATCCGCACGGCTGATGCCGTCGGTGCGACGGCTGTTATCCTGACGAAGGGATCGGTCGATGTCTTTGGCGACAAGGTGGTGCGCGCGACGATGGGCTCGCTCTTCCACCTGCCCATCGTGGCAGATGTCAGCGCGGCGGAGGTCGCTGCCTTTGCAGAGGCGGCAGACTGCCAGCTCCTCGCGACGGCACTCGATGCGCTGGCCAAGCCGCATTTTGCAGTTGACTTCCGCAGGGGCTCATTGATTGCCTTCGGCAATGAGGGCAATGGCGTCTCGGAGGCCCTGCTGCGCGCGGCGGCGAAGGTCTACATCCCGATGTACGGCCGGGCGGAGTCACTCAATGTCGGCGTATCGTCAGCCGTCGTGCTCTACGAGGCCGTGCGTCAGCGCCGCTTCTGCTGATCTTGTCATTCGCGCCAGACGAAGTAGACGCCGAGCAGGCCGTCTGTGAGTGAGACGGAGAGCGAGCTGCTGCCCTCGGCGAGCACGTTGCTGACGGCGCGCATGCTGCGTGCTTCCAGTGTCGCGCCCGCAAGCGGCCAGTGCATGCCCGTGAGGTTCACGCCCCGGCAGCTTCCTGTCAGCGGCAGCAGGGAGATGGCCTTGGGTGCTGATTCCGGGGTACATGTAACGGATTCCCCGCCGTGCACAAAGAAGATAGCCTCGCGCTCATCGGCGAGCAGGCACGGCAGCGGCGTAAAAGCGCAGCTCATCACGGTGGAGAGCGCGTGGTCGAAGCGCCCGCCGAATGCGCCGGTGACGATGGCTGCCGGGAATCCATCTTCTTTTGCAATCCTGAGTGCAAGCTGTGTGTCGGTGTCGTCTTTCTCGGGCGGGAATTTCTCGATGGGGATGCCTTTTTCCTCGGCGAAGTGCCAGGCCGCGGGTGCGGCGCTGTCGCCGTCACCGATGAGGCGCTGCGGCACGATGCCGGCAGCTAGACAGGCATCAAGGCCGTGATCGACGGCCCAGACAATGCGCCCCTCAGATGCCTTGCGGAGCCATTCGACTTCCGGTGCGCGGCCGCCAACGACGAGCAGGCAGGCTTGCTGGAAACAGGAGAGGGCGCCCTGCAGGCAAAGCTGCGGCAATTGCAGGATGGCAGGGCGAGTGGCTGCGTTATCCCTGCCGTTCACGTCGTTCATATTGTTCATGTTGTTCATGGTAAGACCTCGATTTCACTAGGGGTGTGTGCTATAATCATAGCATAGATTGAAAGGAGTTGGAACAGATGCTCACGCTTACATATTATGGCCATTCTTGTTTCCTGCTGGATGACGGTCAGTACAAGGTACTCTTCGACCCATTCCTGACGGGCAACCCAAAAGCTGCTATCGCTGCCGTTGATGTGGACTGCGACTACATCCTCGTCAGCCATGCGCACAGCGACCATCTCGGCGATGCGCCGGAGATCGCGGCCCGCACGGGAGCGGCCATCGTCGCCATCCCGGAGGTGCTCGCGCTCTGCGAGGAGCGCAAGCCCGGCCTCAAGCAGTACCCGATGAACCTCGGCGGCTCGCTGACGCTGCCGTTCGGCAAGGTCCGCATGACGCTCGCGCAGCACAGCGCAGGCGTTGCAGGCGGTGTGGCCTGCGGCTACGTCGTCTACATGGGCGGCAAAGTCGTCTACTTTGCCGGTGATACGGCGCTGTTCCGCGACATGGAGCTCATCGGCCAGAAGGATGCGCTCGACTATGCCTTGCTGCCTATTGGCGACAATTATACGATGGGCCTTGAGGATGCCGCTCTTGCGGCGCAGCTCCTCAATGTACGCCACGTCATCCCCATCCACTACAACACGTGGCCGATCATCAATCAGGATGTGCGCCACTACAAGGAGATCACAGAGGCGATGTCGCGCGCAGAAGTCCATATCATCGAGCCGGGCGGGAAACGGGTGCTCTGATGGGGCCTGTGTCAACCGTACACTCAGCAAAGCGCGAGAAACTCATCGTCATCCTCGGGCCGACGGCTTCGGGCAAGACGGCACTGTCCGTCGAGCTCGCGAAGGCACTGCACACCGAGATCTTGTCAGGTGACTCGATGCTCGTCTACCGCGGTTTTGACATCGGCGCGGCTAAGCCGGATGAAGCGGAGCGTCAGGGCGTCGCGCATCATCTCATAGACATCTGTGCCCCCGATGAGGCCTATAGTGTGCCGCTCTTCCAGCAGCAGGCCAAGGCCATCATCCACCGCCTCAATGAGCAGGGCAAGGTGCCCATTCTCGCGGGCGGCACGGGCCTCTACATCAAGGCGCTGCTCGAGGATTACCAGTTCAACGAGACGGGAGAGCACGCATCCTTCCGCCAGCAGATGAAGGAGCTCATCGAAAAGGAAGGCCTCGAGTCTGTCGTTGCGCGGCTCAAACGGGAAGACCCCGCAGCGGCGGCAACTGTCGATACGAAGAATCCGCGGCGCGTCATCCGCGCGCTCGAGGTTGCGCATTTCGGCGAGACGATCTCGCGCGAAAAGGCGTTCGATGAGACGGCGGAGGACATGCAGGCGCATCTCTACTACGATGCATTCGTCATCGGCCTGCGCTGGGAGCGTGAGCTTCTCTACGCGCGCATCAACGAGCGCGTCGACCGCATGGTGGAGGCAGGCCTTGAGCAGGAAGTCCGGGGGCTGCTAGCCCGGGGCGTCACGCGCGAGATGCCCGCGATGAAGGGCATCGGCTACAAGGAGATGGCCTCCTATCTCGCGGGCGAGATCACGCGCGAGGAGGCCGTTGAGGCCATCAAGACGGGCACGCGCCACTTCGCCAAGCGCCAGATGACCTGGTACCGCAAGATGAAGTACATCCACTGGTACGAGCCGGAAGGTTGCACGGCAGATGAACTTTTGCAAAGGATTTTGACGGATATGGCAGGATTTTTGCCAGAATGAGCGAATAGGAATAAAAGATGAGCAATGTCGGGCACGATGCCTGGCAGCATGCGTCGGGACTCGAACAAGAGAAGAACGTAGAGATTCAGAGATTCAGAAATGTAGAAACGTAGAAAGGTGGGGTTTTATGCCCAACAAGGCAATCAATCTGCAGGACAGCTTCCTCAATCAGGTGCGCAAAGAGAATGTTCCCGTGACCATCCATCTGGTCAACGGTTTCCAGATCAAGGGCAGTGTGCGCGGCTTCGACAACTTCACGGTCGTGCTCGATGTCATGTGCAAGCAGCAGATGGTCTACAAGCACGCCATCTCGACGATCACGCCGGCGCATCCGATTGCGGGGATGTTTGGCGCGGAGCATCCGGAAAAGAAACCGGAGAATGCCTGAAACACGATGCCTCGATGTTTCTTTGAAGGTCCTTCCATTTCTGATGGGAAGGGCCTTTTGTCGTGTACTGGAAGCGACACAGCGTGAAACGATACAAGTGATAAAGGCGATAGAGATGAGCCGAGAACGAAAACGAAAGGAAGATTGAGATGAAGACGAGAGGTTTCGAGATTGTATCGAAGTATCAGGGGCGCGGCATCGATCTGCCGCAGCGCAAGACGGCGGCGAGTGCTGGCTACGACCTGCAGGCAGCGCGCACGGTCGTCGTCGAGCCGGGACAGTTGGCGATGGTGCCGACGGGACTCAAGGCGTACATGCAGAGCGACGAGGTGCTGATCATCCACATCCGCTCGAGCATGGCTATAAAGCGCGGCCTCATGCTCGCCAATCATGTCGGCATCGTCGATGCCGATTACTACAATAATGAAGAGAACGAGGGTCACATCTTCATCGCGCTCTGGAATCGCGGCAAGGCGGCCGTGACAATCGAGGGCGGCGAGCGCATCGCGCAGGGCATCTTCATGAAGTACCTGGCGGTAGATGGCGATGAAGCCGGTGCGGGTGAAGTGCGCAAGGGCGGCTTCGGCTCGACGGGACGCTGAGGTGAGCACCATGGATAACGACAAGGAAAGCCTGGATCTCTTTGCAGAGCCGCCCTTCAACCCGCGCGGCCCGAAGGGGAAGAAGGGGCAGGCGGCGGACAGCGGGGCCATGCGCGCCTTCCTGCCGCTTGCACGCCGCATGCGTCCGCGCAACTTCGAGGAATTCATCGGCCAGCAGGAGGCTGTGGGCCGCGGCCATTTTCTGCGCCGCATGATCGAGACAGACCAGATTCCGTCCATTATCTTCTATGGCCCGCCGGGTACGGGCAAGACGACGCTCGCGCAGATGATCGCTGAGATGACGGACAGCGCCTTTGAGAAGCTCAATGCTGTCTCGGCTGGCATCAGCGACCTGCGCCGCATCGTCAAGGAGGCTGATGAGGCGCGCCGTTATTATCAGCGCCGCACGATCGTCTTCATCGACGAGATCCATCGCTTCAACAAGAGCCAGCAGGATGTGCTGCTGCCGTACGTTGAGGACGGCAGGCTCATCCTCATCGGCGCGACGACAGAGAATCCGTTCTTCGAGGTCAACCACGCGCTGCTCTCGCGCGTGCGCATCGTCAGGCTCTATCCGTTGACGGATGCGCAGCTCGTCGAGGTCCTGCGCCGGGCGCTCGGCGACAGTGAGCGCGGCCTCGGCGGGCAGCATATCGAGGCTGCGGACGAGGTCCTGAAGGCCATGGCGCAGATGGCGGGCGGCGATGCCCGCATGGCGCTCAACCTGCTCGAGGGCGCGGCGGCGATGCTGCCGGTATCGGGCGGCGCCATCACGCTCGATATGCTCGAGGAAATCACGGGTGAGCGCGTGCAGCGCTATGACAAGACGGGCGACAATCACTACGACACAGCGTCGGCCTTCATCAAGAGCATGCGCGGCAGTGACCCGGATGCGGCACTCCATTACCTAGCGCGCATGCTCGCAGCGGGCGAAGATGTCAAATTCATCGCGCGGCGCATCGTCATCTGTGCGTCGGAAGATGTCGGCAATGCCGACCCGATGGCCCTGACACTCGCGATGGCCGCCGCGCAGGCTGTGCAGTTCATCGGCATGCCGGAGGCGCGCATCACGTTGGCGCAGGCTGTGACATACGTCGCCTCGGCGCCGAAGAGCAATGCGGCCTATTTCGGCATCGATGCGGCCCTGAAGGATGTGCGCACGAAGGACTGCGGCACGGTGCCAAAGCACCTGCGCGACTCGCACTACAAGGGTGCCGCGGCGCTCGGTCACGGCCAGTCGTACTGTTACCCGCACGACTACCCGGGCCACTTCAAAGAGCAGGCGTACTTGCCCGACAAGATCCGCACGGCGCATTACTACGAGCCGACAGACCTCGGCCGTGAGAAGGCGCTGCACGATTACCTCAAGAAGTGCTGGCCGGAGCGCTTCTGAATTTCCTCTTGCGTATACCTGTGGCAGGGGAAACCGGGATATTTTGACACCTTGGGTCATTTCTGCTATATTGTCAATATAAATCCAAGGTATTTACTCGGAATTCCGTTTCATTCTAGATATGAGGTGCATCATGAAGATATCGACGAAAGGAAGATACAGCGTGACGGCGCTCTACGAGCTGGCGCTGCGCTACGGCGAGGGTGCTGTATCCCTGAAGAGCATCGCGACGAGCCAGGGACTCTCAGAGAACTATCTCGAACAGCTCATGGCGCCGCTGCGCAGGGCCGGCATTGTCAAGAGCGTACGCGGGGCGCAGGGTGGCTACATGCTCGCGCGCGACCCGAAGGACATCACAATTGGCGAGATCATCACGACGGTAGAGGGGCCCATTGCGCTCGTCGACTGCCTGTTGACGAGCGCCGAGTCCTCTGAGCAGCCGTGTGACAGGGCCTGCGCCTGCGTGACGCGCGGCGTCTGGGAGAAGGTCTGTGACAGCATCAGCAATGTGCTCAACCACATCACGCTCTACGACCTCTGCGTGGATCAGCCGGACAATCCGAAGAAAGTAGGGTGCGCGCGATGAAGCCTGTCTATCTGGACTACGCGGCGACGACGCCGGTCGACGCGCGCGTGCTCAAGGCGATGCTGCCGTATTTCTGTGAGCAGTACGGCAATCCCTCGAGCCTCTATTCCTTTGGACGCGAGGCGCGTCAGGCCGTGAGCCAGGCGCGCCGCCAGCTTGCCTCGCTCCTAGGTGCGGAGCCGGATGAGATCTTCTTCACGAGCGGCGGCAGTGAGAGCGACAACTGGGTCATCCGCTCCTTGTCAGAAGAGGCACTGCGCCATGGCGGCGGCCATATCATCACGACGAAGGTCGAGCATCATGCAGTGCTGCGCGCCTGTGAGGCGTTGCCCTCTGGCATCGAGGTGACGTACCTCGATGTCGACAGCGAAGGGCGTGTACAGCCCGAAGCCGTCGAATCATCGCTGCGCCCTGATACCTTTCTCGTCTCGGTGATGGCGGCCAACAACGAGGTCGGCACTATCGAGCCCATCGCTGAGATCGGCGCCATCTGCCGGTCGCACGGTGTCTTCTTCCATACGGATGCCGTGCAGGCTGTCGGCCACATTCCCGTCTCGGTCAAGGAATGGCAGGTCGATGCGCTCTCGCTCTCTGGACACAAGCTCTATGGGCCCAAGGGCATCGGTGCGCTCTACCTGCGCCGCGGCCACAAGCTCGCGCCGTTCATCCATGGCGGCGAGCAGGAGCGCGGCCTGCGGGCAGGCACGGAGAATACGGCGGGCATCGTCGGCCTTGGCGAGTCTGCTGCCATTGCAGCGGCGGAGCTTGCGGAGGAGAGCGCGCGCCTGCAGGGACTGCGCGACCATCTCTTTGAGAAACTGCTGGAAATCCCCGGCGTGCAAGGCAACGGCCCGCGCGAAGGCCGCCTGCCGGGCAACCTGAACCTCGCCATCGATGGCGTCGACCATGAGACACTACTCATACGCCTCGATCTCATGGGCTTTGCTGTCTCGGCGGGCAGCGCCTGCAGCGCAGGCTCCCTCGAGCTGTCGCACGTTCTGACGGCGATGGGGCAGGCACCGGCGCGGGCAGCGACAGCTATCCGCGTGACGCTCGGTCGCTTCACGACGGAAGAGGAGATCGAAGCCTTCAGCCAGGCGCTCTGCCAGGCTGTCCATGATATCCGCAGGCAGGCAGTCTGATGCTTGCCTGTATTTTTGTCAACATAAATTTGTTTTCAGAAAAGCAATCATGTATAATGAAATGAGGTGCGATGCGCACATCATTTCAAGGAGGAATATCACGATGTTAGGAGATACACTGCGCGAGGCGCGGGAAAAACAAGGTCTTACCTATAAGGATATTGAGAAGGGCACGAGCATCCGTGCGCTATACATTGAATACATCGAGAAGGGCGAGTACGATGAACTGCCGGGCGATGTCTACACGAAGGGCTTCATCCGCAGCTATGCGAATTTCCTGAAGCTCGACGCGAATGCGCTCGTGCAGGCGTTCACGGCAGAGCGCCACGAGGGCACGGCAACAGCAGCTCCGGCAGCTCCGGCAGCGCCTGCAGCCCCCAAGAAGGCACCTGCCAAGCCTGTTCAGAGAACGGCTGCTTCCGAGAAGGAAGCGCCGAAAGCCGAGAAACCCGAAGAAAAAGCCGAAACACCGGTGAAGGCAGAAGCGCCGAAGCGCGAGAGAAAGGCACAGACTCCTGAAGAGAAGGCGGCTCCCGCCCAGCCGAAGCATGTGAAGCCAAGGGCTGCTGTCAAGCCACAGCAGACGAAGAAGGCGGCTCCGCGTCTCAAGGCGCAGGACTTCAACGAGCCGAAGCGCTCGAACGGCAAGCTCATCGCCATCGTGGCCGCTGTGCTCGTCGTGCTCGCTGGTGCGGTCTATGCACTGTCGGGCAGCGATGACAGCGCAAAGCCTGCTCCAGCCGCACAGCAGCAGGCGGAGACGCCGGCTCCGAAGACGTACGACGGCGTTGAAGTCACGGCTAACTTTACGGCTGACTGCTGGCTCGAGGTCAAGGCCGATGGCAAAGTTGTCTATGAGGGCACCTTGAAGAAGGGCGACAGCCAGACCTGGAAGGGTACGGACAAGGTCACGGTGCGCGTCGGCGATGCCGGTGCCGTTTCGTTCTCGGTCAACGGCAAGGACCTTGGCACGGCCGGCAAGACGGGCCAGGTTGCCAATAAGACGTTCACGAAGGATGGCAACTGATGCAGGGATTCTTACCAATCTGCCGGCGCGACATGGAAGAGCGCGGCTGGCACGAGCTCGATTTCGTCTTCATCTCGGGTGATGCCTATGTCGACCACCCGAGTTTCGGCCCGGCCATCATCTGCCGTCTGCTCGAGAAGCACGGCTACAAGGTCGGCATCATCCCGCAGCCGGACTGGCATACGACGAAGGACTTTGACCGCCTCGGGAAGCCGCGCCTCGGCTTCCTCGTCTCGGCTGGCAACATGGATTCCCTGCTCAACAAGTTCACGGCGGCCAAGAAAGTCCGCCATGAAGATGCTTACTCGCCGGGCGGCCAGGCCGGCCATCGGCCAGAGCGCGCGACGATCGTCTACTGCAACCGCCTGCGTGAGCTCTACCCCGATGTGCCCATCATCATCGGCGGCATCGAGGCGAGCCTGCGGCGCATGGCGCATTACGATTACTGGTCGAATGCGATACGCCGCTCCATCCTCGTTGACAGCCAGGCTGACCTCCTGATCTACGGCATGGGGGAACGCGCCATCATCGAGATTGCCGCTGACCTCCAGCAGGGCATCGAGGTCGGCAATATCCAGGACGTCCAGGGCACGTGCTACCGCGTGCCCAATAAGGATTATGCCTGGGATTATCTCGAACTGCCGTCCTTTGCGGAGGTGCGCGCGGACAAGAAGCGCTTTGCTGAGGCATTCAAGCTCGAGTACCTCGAGCAGGATCCGATACGCGGCAGGCGCCTCGTGCAGCAGAATGATGAGTGGTGCGTCGTGCAGAATCCGCCGGCTCTGCCGCTCACGGAGGAGCAGATGGATGAGGTCTACGACCTGCCCTACATGCGCACCTATCATCCCATCTACGAGAAGGCCGGCGGCGTGCCGGCCATCAAGGAAGTCCAGTTCAGCCTTGTCTCGCAGCGCGGCTGCTTCGGCGGCTGCAACTTCTGTGCGATCATCTCGCACGAGGGGCGCATCATCCAGCGTCGCAGCCATGCGTCGCTCCTGCGCGAGGCGAAAATCCTGACGAAGCTCAAGGGCTTCAAGGGCTACATCCACGATGTCGGCGGCCCGACGGCAAACTTCCGCCGCACCTCATGCGACGGCCAGCTCAAGCGCGGCACCTGCCGCGGCAAGCCGTGCCTCTCGCCGGAGCCGTGCAAGATGCTCGTGGCCGACCATAGCGACTACATCAAGCTGCTGCGTGAACTGCGCAGCCTGCCGGGCGTCAAGAAGGTATTCGTGCGCTCCGGCATCCGTTTCGACTACCTGCTGCTCGCCAAGGACGATTTCCTCTACGAGCTCTGCAAGTACCATGTCAGCGGCCAGCTCAAGATCGCGCCGGAGCACATCTCCGACCGCGTGACACGACTCATGGGCAAGTCGAACCGCGCCGTCTACCTGCGCTTCGTCGAGAAGTTCCGTCGCATGAACGAGCGGCTCGGCAAGAAGCAGTACCTCGTGCCGTACTTCATGTCGAGCCATCCGGGTTCGGAGCTCAGCGATGCCATCGAGCTCGCCGAGTTCATCCGCGACATGGGCTACCATCCGCAGCAGGTGCAGGACTTCATCCCGACGCCGGGCACGCTATCGACCTGCATGTGGTATACAGGGATAGACCCGATGACGGGCGAGAAGGTCTACTCGGCTAAGAGCTACGAAGAGAAGAGGATGCAGCGGGCCCTCATGCAGTATTGGCTGCCGAAGAATCACGAGATCGTCCGCAAGGCCCTGCATCTCGGCCATCGCGAAGATCTCATCGGCTACGGGCCGAAGTGTCTCGTGCGCCCGCACAGACAGCCAAAGCAGGTAAAGAAGGTGTAAGTATGAGATGTCCCTATTGTAAACACGAAGACAGCCGCGTCATCGACTCGCGCGCGACGGATGACGGCATGACGATACGCCGCCGCCGCGAGTGCAGTGCCTGCGGCAAGCGCTTCACGACGTACGAAGTCGTCGAGAAGCTCCCGCTCATGGTCATCAAGCACGATGGCCGCCGCGAGGTATTCAAGCGCGACAAGATCCTCAACGGCATCATACGGTCGTGTGACAAGCGCGATATCTCGATGGAGCGCATCCTGAACCTCGTCAATGAGATCGAGCGCGATATCCGCAACACGATGGACCGCGAAATCTCCTCGCAGGACATCGGCCGCCTCGTCATGGAGCACCTCAAGGACTTCGATGACGTCGCTTACATCCGCTTTGCCTCTGTCTACCGCAAGTTTGCCGACATCTCGAGCTTCCTCGAAGAGCTGCAGAACATGCAGCAGCGCAAGCAGCGCGAGCACGGCAAGGGTGCCGAGGCACATGAAACGCATGAACCGCATGAAAAGAAATGAGAAATGATTGGCCGGGGTACGGGTCAGCACGGAGGATGATCACTTGGATTGGGAATTGAAACGAGAGCTGAAGGAACAGCTGCAGGAGGAGCAGGGATACTATGTCTATCCCGTGGGCACGAGGACGCGCTTTGCCCTCGTCTATCCCAATTCCTACTTCGTCGGCATGTCGAATCTCGGCTTCCACATCATCTATGACCTCTTGAACAAGCGCGGCGATACGGCCTGTGAGCGCGTCTTCCTGCCGGAGCGCACGAAGATCGCGCGCTATGAGAATACGCGCACGCCAATCATGAGCATGGAGACACAGTCTCCGCTCTATGACTTTGAGGTGCTGGGCTTTGCCGTCTCGTTCGAGATGGATTACTTCAACATCCTGCAGCTGCTCGCTTTGGGCAAGGTCAAGGCGAAGGCCGCGGAGCGCGGCGAACGCGATCCCATCCTCATCGCGGGCGGTCCGTGCCCGACGTTCAACCCCGAGCCGCTCGCGGCGATCTTTGATGCCTTTATCATCGGCGAAGGCGAGGTTGTCGTGCCAGCCTTCATGGACGTCTACCACGAGGCAAAGCGAGAGGGGCTCTCGCGCCGAGAGACTTTGCAGAAGCTCGCCGCCGTGCCGGGCGTCTACGTGCCCTCGCTCTACGCGCATCATTACGATGGCGAAGGGCATCTGACGGCCATCGAGCCGCTCCCCGGGGCGCCGAAGGCTGTCGCGCGCCAGTGGGTGCACGACCTCGACGCGTATCCCGCGCACACCGTTGTCGTCACCGACAATACGGAGTTCAACTTCTATCTCATCGAGACGGCGCGCGGTTGCGGCCGCCACTGCCGCTTCTGCATGGCGGGCTATTGTTTCCGCAAGCCGCGCAACCGCTCGCTCGCCGTCATCAACGAAGAAGTGCAGGAAGCGCTCAAGTATCGCAAGCGCATCGGCCTCATGGGCGCGGCTATTTCCGATTATCCCGAGATTGATGCGCTCTGCAAGGATATCTTAGGGGAAGGCCTCTCGATGTCCGTCGCCTCGTTCCGCGCTGACTCAGTGACGAAGGAGCTCGTCGACTCGTTGGCCGAGTCCGGCCTCAAGACGCTGACGATGGCGCCAGAGGCCGGCAGTGACCGCATGCGCGCCGTCATCAACAAGGGCATCGAGGAGCACCATCTGTTCCACTCGATGGATCTCGGCCTCTCGGCCGGCATCCGCAATTTCCGCCTCTACATCATGGTCGGACTGCCGTTCGAGCAGGAAGAGGATATCGATGCCATCATCGACCTCGCTGAGCGCCTCAAGGACTACATGGAAGAGCGCGGCAGCAAGGGCACGCTGACGCTCTCCGTCAATCCCTTCATCCCGAAGCCGTTCACGCCGTTCCAGTGGGAGCCGATGGCCGACCGCAAGGTTGTCGAGAAGCGGCTGAAGCGCCTAGAGAAGACGCTGCGCCGCCGCAAGCACGTCGTCGTCAATATCGAGTCGCCGAAGGAAGCCTATATCCAGGGCGTGCTCTCGCGCGGCGACCGCCGCGTCGGCGAGGCGCTTGTGCTCGCGCATGAGCTCGGTGGCAGCAAATCGTTCAAGCGCGCGATGAAGGAGATGCGCCTAGACCCGGCGTTCTATCTCTACCGCAAGCGGCCTGAGTCGGAGATTTTCCCGTGGGAGCACCTTGACATGGGCTTCAAGAAGTCGTACCTTTATGAAGAACTGAAGCGGGCGGCAGAGCTGAAGCCGACCATCCCGTGTTTTGAGGGATGCCACCGCTGCGGCGTCTGCTGATCGGTGAGACCATCCTGCCATCCTGTCATTCTGTCATCTTGTCGTTCTGGAGGTGTTTCGATGAGCTTTTCTCTGATTGAGATAGACCCTGTCCATCGCATATACAGCGGTCATTTCTCCTCGTTCCCCGAGGATATTGCCGTCCATGGCGTTTCCTGCCGCAGGGGCGGCGTCAGCAAATCCCCGTGGGATTCACTGGACCTCGGCCTCCATGTCGGGGATGATCCCGCCGATGTCGCCGAAAACCGCCGCCGCTACCTCGCGGCACTCGGCCTCGACGCTTCGCAGCTCGTGACACCGGAGCAGGTGCACGGCGAGGCGATACAGCGTGTCGGCCGCAGCGATGCCGGCCGCGGCGCTCTTTCTTATGCGGACTCCATCGCCAAGACGGATGCGCTGATCACGGACGAGCCGGGACTGCCGCTCCTGCTCTGCTTTGCTGACTGCACGCCCATCCTGCTGCTCGACCCCGCTCATCGGGCTGTCGGCATCGCGCACGGCGGTTGGAAGGGCACAGTGCGCCGCATCGCGGCGAAGACCGTCCTGCGCATGCAGCGGGAGTTTGGCACGCGGCCAGAGGATGTCCTCGCGGCTATCGGCCCATCGATCGGCCCGTGCTGCTACGAGGTCGGTCCTGAGGTCGAGCGCCAGTTCCAAGAGGCCTTCTCAGGCCATGAGGCGGCGCTCTTCTCGCATCCAGATGCGGTGGGCGGCACGCACTTGAGCCTCTGGGCGGCCAACCGCCTGCAGCTCGAGGAGATTGGCGTCCTGCGGGAGCATATCGACGAGGCGCGCACCTGCACGGCCTGCCACCACGAGGATTTCTTCTCCTATCGTGCAGATGGCGGCCAGACGGGGCGTCTCGGCGCCGTCATCGCTCTGCGCAGCTGAGCGGCGCTCCTGCCAATGGAATCATTTTATTTTTCTTTTATACCAGTTACCGATACAAACGGGGGAAGTCTCATGATTGCAGAAAATCTCCATCAAGTTGAACAGAATATCCAGGATGCCATGGCGCGCCGCACGCGCGTGCCGAAGGACACGCCTGTGAAGCTCGTCGCTGTCACGAAGAACCACGATGTCGAAGCGATGCGCGAGGCCATTGACGCCGGTGCCACCGATATCGGTGAGAATCGCATCCAGGAGGCTAAGAGCAAATTCGATGTCCTCGACCGCGATGTCACCTGGCACCTCATCGGCCACCTGCAGACCAACAAAGCCAAGCAGGCTGTCAAGTACTTCAGTCTGATCCACTCGGTCGACACAGAGCACCTCGCGCGCGCCCTCGACAAGGAAGCCCGCAAGGTCGGCAAGTGCCAGAATATCCTCGTGCAGGTCAATCTCGCGAAGGAGGACAGCAAGTCGGGCATCTACAAGGAGAATCTGCGCCCGCTCTTAGACCTCGTCGATGAATTGCCGAACCTGCGCCTGCGCGGCCTCATGTGCATCGCGCCGAATTACGATGATGTCGAGAAATGCCGCCCGCTGTTCCATGAGATGTATGAAATTTTCCAGCAGGTAAAGGAGATTCCCTTCAAGACAGCGAATATATCCTATTTATCGATGGGTATGACGCATGATTACCAGATTGCCGTAGAAGAAGGGGCCAACATCGTCCGCGTGGGAACCGCAATCTTCGGCCCGCGTCAGTACTAGACCATACAAAGAGAAATCGAGGAGTGTTTCAGATGAATGTGATCGATAAGATTTGTGGCAAGTTTGGCCTCTCGGATCCAGATGAGGACGAAAAGCTGGCCTTGGCCGAAGAAGAAGAGAGAGAGCGGGAGCGCAGCCAGAAGCGCGCTGCAGAGCAGAAGGAGGAAGAAACGTTGGGGAGCAATCGAGATCATCAGGAGAAAGAGACAAGCAATGTAGTCAATCTTCATTCTGGTGCTTCGGTCCGAGAGAATGTCGTGGCGGCGCAGATGAAGGTCATCATCATCGAGCCGAAGACGTTTGACGATGCACAGCAGGTCGCGAACAATCTGCGCGAGCGCAAGCCAGTCGTCATCAACTTCGAGCACACGGATGCTGAGGCAGCTAAGCGCATCATCGACTTCATCAGCGGCACGACGTATGCCCTGAACGGCGAGATCAAGAAAGTCGGTCACAATGTCTTCCTCTGCGCGCCGAGCAATGTCAATGTGACGTATACGGAAGAGGAGCGCAAGGTGTCGGCAGAGATGCCTTGGCTCAAGAAGTGAGTGCATCGCATCCGCAAGAATACTCAAGAATACTAGGGATACTGTAAAGTCTGAGGGGGCTTTTCTATGAGCATGGATTTGCGCGTCGGTTTCATCGGCGGTGGCGCGATGGCAGAGGCCATCGTCGCCGGCATCACGCAGGGGACAGTCAGCCGCGAGAACATCTACGTATCGGACCACAAGGCAGCGCGCTGCCAGCAGCTCGCTGAGCAGTACGGCATCCACGCGAGCGTGGGAGCGGACTCGTTCCTCGGCCATGTCGATGTCCTCTTCCTCGCCGTCAAGCCGCAGGCCGCGGCCAAGGCTATCGCAGAGGTCAAGGACAAGGTGAAGGGCACGACGCTGATCCTCTCAATCGTCGCAGGACTGACGCTCGATGTGTTGGAAGTGTCGTTTGCAGAGCAGCCTGTCGTGCGTATCATGCCGAACACGCCGCTCTCTGTCGGCGCCGGCATGTCGGCCTTTGCCTGCGGCACGCGCGCGGGAGAGGCGGAGTCCGCCATCGTCGCGGAGCTCTTGTCTTCGGTCGGCCGCGCCATCGAAGTCACGGAGTCCGCAATGGACGCCGTGACGGGGCTCTCAGGTAGCGGTCCGGCCTACGTATTCCTGCTCATCGACGCACTGTCGGACGGCGGCGTGGCCGCGGGCCTCAAGCGCGATGATGCGACGCTCTTGGCGGCGCAGACCGTCTACGGAGCGGCAAAGATGGTCCTCGAGACGGGGAAGCATCCGGACGCCCTGCGCGACCAGGTCACGAGTCCGGCCGGCACGACGATTGCCGGTGTGCGCGTGCTCGAGAATCGCGGTCTGCGCGGCGCGCTGATTGACGCCGTGATTGCTGCAACGGAGAAGTCGAAGGACTTAGGGAAAAGTAAGAAGTAAGAAAAGAAGTAAGAGAAGCATATATGGCAAGTGAACAGAAAGAAAAACTCATACGGTTTTACAAGGGCACGGAAGGCGAGGAGACGGTCGTCAAGCTCGTCGACCTCGCAGAAGCCGTGCAGCGCAGCCAGAAATTCCGCCTGAGCGGCTTCCTAGACCCGTACGGCCAGGAAATCGCAGAGACGGTGGCAGCCAACTATCCGGGGCTGCGCGTCGATTTCGGCGGCGGCTATCAGGGTGCGGAACGCGCGCGTGCGATGTACATCCACGAGGACTTCGCCGGCACGCCCGCTGGCTTTGACATCGCCTGCCTCAAGGCATCGTGGAACGGTCAGTTTGCACGCCTGAGCCACCGCGATGTGCTCGGCGCCCTGATGGGGCTTGGCATTGAACGGGACCGCCTCGGTGACCTCTTGGTGACAGCGGATTCTGTGCGCATACTCTGCGACAGCAAGATGGCAGAGTACTTGCTCCAGAACCTCACGAAGATCGGCGCCGTTGGCGTCAGCTGCGAGATGGCAGACCTTGCGGACATTGCGCCGCGCGAGGAGCGCTGCAAGGAGATCCGCGCGACGGTCGCCTCGCTGCGCATCGACTCGATCGCGGCCTCGGGCTTCGGTTCGTCGCGCAGTCGCGCGGCCGCTGACATCGCCGCTGACAAGATGAAGCTCAACTGGCAGCCGGTCAAGAGCGCGTCGCAGACGGTCAAAGAGGGCGACATCATCTCGATGCGCGGCCGCGGCCGCCTCGAGGTCGCGGAAGTCCGCGGCCAGACGAAGAAGGGCCGCACCGTCGTCGTGCTCAAGCGCTACATCTGACGAGTACAGACGGGCCACAGATGCATGGATTCATAGACTCATTCATATAGATGGGAGATCTTGATTTTGCTTACACCACTCGATATCCACAACAAAGAATTTAAGCGCAGCTTCCGCGGCTACAACGAAGATGAGATCGATGACTTCCTCGACCGGGTCGTCAACGACTACGAGAAACTCTTCCGCGAGAACGACAACCTCAAGGAAGAACTCGCCCGCATGAAGAAGGACAATGCGCAGTACCAGAAGCTCGAGAACAATCTCAAGGAGACGCTGCTGATTGCGCAGAAGACGGCCAATGAGGTCACGGACACGGCCAAGCAGCACGCAGAGAACCTGCGCGAGAGCACGGCGAAGGAGTGCCAGAACATGCGCCGTGATGCTGAGATTTCGGCGCGCCAGATGGTGGAGGCAGCTGACCACCAGGTCAAGTCCGCCACTGTCGAGTACTGCCGCCTCGTCGAGGCCAAGTCGCAGTTCCTCTATCAGATCAAGGCAGCGCTTGAATCGGAGCTCGCTGTGCTCCATGATGCCATCGACCGTCTGCCGCGTCAGCAGACCACTGCGCCGCAGCAGGAAGAGAAGGCTGAGGCAAATCCAGCTGCGCCACAGGAGAATGCCCCTGCAGCTGATGCTGTACAGAAGGGCTGAGACAGCGCCATGGCGTTTGTATTATTTGTCCTGATCCTCGTCGCCGACCAGCTGACGAAGTACGCCATCAGCGCGAACTTCCTGCCCGGTGAGAGTCTGCCCGTCGTGCCACATATCTTCCACATTACCTACGTGCTGAATCCTGGTGCCGCCTTCGGCATGCTGCCGCAGGCGCGCTGGTTCTTCGTCCTCGCGGCGGTGGCGCTCTTTATCGCCTTCATGGCCTACTACAGGCAGCTCAAAAGGCAGCCCGCAGCGTTCTACTACGGCTGTGTTGCCATGCTTGCCGGGGCCGTCGGCAATCTCATCGACCGCATCCGCCAGGGCCTCGTCATCGATTTCTTCGATTTCCGCATCTGGCCCGTATTCAATGTGGCCGATGTTGCGATTGTGCTCGGCGTTGCAGGCATGGTCTTTGCCATACTGTTCCGCATGAAAGATGCATGAGCGCACAGAGTGCGCGATGGATGGCAGGCATGAGATAGGAACAGGCGTGGAGCTGGAGGAGAAGAAAGGGAATGGATGAGTGAATATGTCAGATTCTACGAAGGTGTTTACAGCAGACCAGGACGATGAGCGTCTCGACCGCTTCCTCACGCGCATGGAGCCCGCGCTCTCGCGCGCCCATGTCCAGAAGGTCATCGCAGAGGGGCAGGCACTCGTCGGCGGTCGTGTGCGCAAGTCCAACTACAAGCTGCAGGCAGGGGAGGAAGTCATCTTCCATCTGCCGGAAGCAAAGCCCGTCGAGATCCTGCCGGAGGATATCCCGCTCGCCATCCTCTACGAGGACAGCGACATCATCGTCGTCAACAAGGCGCGCGGCATGGTCGTGCATCCGGCAACGGGCATCTACACGGGGACGCTCGTCAATGCACTGCTCTATCACTGCAAGGATCTCTCCGGCATCAACGGCGAGATCCGTCCGGGCATCGTCCACCGCCTCGACAAGGACACGTCGGGCGTCATGGTCGCGGCCAAGAACGACGCGGCGCATCTCGACCTCGCGGAGCAGATCCGCACAAAGGCGGCGCACCGCATCTACTGGGCCATCGTCTGCGGCAACATCCGCGAGGAGGCAGGCGTCATCAAGGGCGACATCGGTCGTCATCCGACGGACCGCAAGAAGATGGCCATCGTGCATGAGCACGGCAAGCCGGCTGTCACGCACTTCCGCGTGCTCGAGCGCTTCGGCGACTACACGCTCGTCGAGTGCCGCTTGGAGACGGGCCGCACGCACCAGATCCGCGTGCACATGGCGAGCATCGGGCATCCCGTGCTCGGCGATCCCAAGTACGGGCCGCGCAAGGCCTGCCCGTTTGCCATCAAGGGGCAGGCGCTGCATTCCATGCAACTCACGCTGACCCATCCGCGCACGCGCGAGAGCATGACCTTCACGGCACCTCTGCCCGAGGACATGGAGAAGATCCTCAGGGCACTGCGTGCCAAGTTCCAGCGCTGATCGCACGTTTAGCACCTGCAAGAGTGTATCGTGCTTTACAGTCGTAACGATCAACGGATTGTGTTTGGGAGGGATTTTTATGCCAGTATTGACCGACAAGACCGTCATCATGGATTCCGAGGGGATTCGCCGCGCCCTGACGCGCATCTCGCATGAGATCGTCGAGCGCAACAAGGGCGTCGACAACATCGTCATCGTGGGCATCCGCACGCGCGGCGTGCCGATTGCGGAGCGCATCGCTGCCAATATCGAGCATATCGAGGGCAAGAAGCCGCCAGTCGGTGTTCTCGACATCACGCTCTATCGCGATGACCTCTCGTCGCTCTCGTATCAGCCAATCGTTCATCAGACGGAACTGCCTGTCAACATCACGGGCAAGACGACAATCGTGCTCGTCGACGACGTGCTCTACACGGGCCGCACGATCCGCGCAGCGCTCGATGCCATCATCGACATGGGCCGCCCGAAGGCCATCCAGCTCGCAGTCCTCGTCGACCGCGGCCACCGCGAACTGCCGATTCGTGCAGACTTCGTCGGCAAGAATGTGCCGACCTCCTCGCACGAGGTCGTCAGCGTCCAGCTCAGCACGATCGACCAGGCCGAGAAGGTCGTCATCCGCGAATTCCGCGACGAGAAATAAAAATGAACCTGCTTCATTTTTTGCTTGACAGCGGCCCTGCGGATGCGTTATGATGAATACAACAAGCAGAATAGTGAACTCACATCCAGAGCGGCGGAGGGACTGGCCCAATGAAACCGCGGCAACCATTGACGCTTTGTCAAAACGGTGCCAATTCCTTTAGGTTCAGCCTATAAGATGAGAGTGCGATAGAAAGCTCTCTTTTATAGAGAGCTTTTTCTGATGTACGGGAAGAGCGGTGAGCTTGCTGGTCCGTGCAGGCCGTTCTGGAGCTGAGTGGATTCGTCCGTATTTCAGTAGTATGGATTCAACAGAAGGAGGTTTCTCTCTTGAGCAAGAAACGCATGTTATTTACCTCGGAATCGGTCACGGAGGGTCATCCGGACAAGATGGCCGACCAGATCTCGGACAGCATCCTTGATGCTATCCTCGCCAAGGACCCGAATGGCCGCGTGGCCTGCGAGACGCTCGTGACGACGGGCCAGGTACACGTCGTCGGTGAGGTGTCGACGCACTGCTACGTCGACATCCCGAAGATCATCCGCGAGACGGTGCGCGAAATCGGCTACACGCGCGCCAAGTACGGCTTCGATGCCGACACCTGCGGCATTCTCGTCTCGCTTGACGAGCAGTCGCCGGATATCGCACAGGGCGTCGACAAGGCCCTTGAAGCGCGCGAAGGCGATATGGACATCGAAGATGCCATCGGCGCCGGCGATCAGGGCATGATGTTCGGCTATGCGACGAACGAGACGGAGGAATACATGCCGCTGACCATCGCGCTGGCACATCGCCTCGCACGCCGCCTCGCCGAGGTCCGCAAGGACGGCACGCTCTCCTATCTTCGCCCGGACGGCAAGACGCAGGTCACAGTGCTCTATGAAGATGGCAAGCCGGTCGCCGTCGACACGATCGTCATCTCGACGCAGCACGACGAGAATATCGAGCTCAAACAGATCCGCAAGGACCTCATCGAGCATGTCATCAAGGCTGTTGTCCCGGCAGAACTCCTGACGGATGCGACGAAGATTTTCATCAATCCGACGGGCAAATTCGTCATCGGCGGGCCGCAGGGCGACTCGGGCCTGACGGGCCGCAAAATCATCGTCGACACGTACGGCGGCTGGGCACGCCATGGCGGCGGCGCTTTTTCGGGCAAGGACCCGACGAAGGTCGACCGCAGTGCTGCCTATGCGGCCCGCTACGTCGCCAAGAACATCGTCGCCGCCGGCCTCGCTGACCGCTGCGAAATCCAGCTGGCCTACGCTATCGGCGTCGCACATCCTGTCTCCATCATGGTCGACACCTTCGGCACCAACAAAGTCGATGAGGACACGATCGAGGCGCTTGTCAAGAAGCACTTCGACCTGCGCCCGGCCGGCATCATCAAGATGCTCGACCTCCGCCGCCCCATCTACAAGCAGACTGCCGCTTACGGCCACTTCGGCCGCACCGACGTCGACCTGCCGTGGGAGCACACCGACAAGGCTGCCATCCTGCGCGAGGAAGCCGGGCTCTGAGCCGGCAGGCCGATTCAATTCATCGATACAATCGAAAAGCCGTTTCTCCATTGCGAGAAACGGCTTTTTTGTATGCGCGTGTATCAGGTGGTAGTCTTCTTGGCGGGCAGCAGGAAGGTGGCTGCGGCGTAGATGGCGGCGATCAGGACGAGCAGGGCCATGACGGCGGCGATGCCGTAGGTGTCGGCGTAGTGGCCGAGGGCGGGGGCGATGATGCCGCCGATGCTCATCGAGATGCCGAGCGTGACGCCGGAGGCGAAGCCGATGTTCTTGGCGAGGTACTCCTGGCCGATGACGACGAAGGAGGAGTAGGGCGCGAGCATGGCAAAGCTCATCGGCAGCAGCATGGCGTAGACGGCGTAGATGCTGTGGGAGAAGACGGCGATGGCGAGGAACGGTACGAGCAGGACACTGCCGAGGCGCAGCGTCTTGCGGTAGCCGTGGCGGTCGGCGAACCAGCCGCCGAAGAGCGTGGCGACGACGCCCGCGATGCTGATGATGGAGAGCGTCATCGAGCCGATGGCCTCGCTCGTGCCGAGCGCCTGGATGCAGAAGAGCGGCAGGAAGCTCGAGAGGCCCGTGAAGACGGTCGAGCGGAAGAGGATGACGAGGAAGAGGCGGCCGAAGGCGTGCCAGTCGTTCGTGGCAGCAGGGCGGTCGGCTGCTGTCCCTGCATCAGACTTTGCGGCGACTGCTCTCTTGTTGCGCTCGATGGCGCGCCGCAGGTGCGGGGCCGCGATGAGCAGCAGGATGCTCATGCAGATGGCTGTGATGCCGTAGAAAGCGAGGCCGTGCATGCCGAAGGTCGTGACGAGGAAGACGGCGAGGAGTGGCCCAAAGCCGAAGCCGCCGTTGCCGCCAACGCTGAAGATGCTCATGCCCTTGCCACGCGCGCCCTGCGAGACGCCGTTGACGCAGCGGGCGGCCTCCGGATGGAAGATGGACGTCGCGATGCCCATGACCGTAACGGCGGTGAAGATCAGCCAGTAGTCGGAGAAGAAGCCCGTCAGAGCCAACGAGGTGCCGGCAAAGAAGACGCCGACGGCCATGAACCACTGGCGCGAGCCCTTGTCGGCCAGATAGCCGAACAAGGGCTGGATGATGGAGCTCAGGAACGAGGAGGCGAACATCAGGCCCGCGATGGCCGTGTAGTCCATGCCGTAGAAGCTGACGAAGAACGGCAGCAGGGCGGGCAGCGAACCCGTGTTGATGTCATTGCTCAGATGCGCCGCAGCGAGCAGATAGAGGTATTTCTTGTTCAGAGAATCAAGTCCTTTCATGAGAGTATTTTTTTATTATACCACACATCATGCCAGATGTTGGCGAGTCACTCCTGCTTGACTGAAAGGTACATTTCAGGTGGCGTTGAAAAGTGCGTTTTAGGTACAACGTGCGGTTCCTTCTGACTCTTCTCTATGATACAATAAAAGAAATACGATGGAATGGGAGGGAGTGCGATGATTGACATCATGCTCGTGGACGACCAGAGGATCTTACTGGAGGGGCTCAAGAAGGTCTTTGAGCCGGTGCCGGACATTGCCGTCTGCGCGACGTGCGCGCTGGCCGAGCTGGCGGAGGAGGCATGCCTGCGCTATCGGCCGGACCTGGTGCTCATGGATATCTGCATGGAGAGTCGCACGAGCGGCATCCGGATCTGCCGCAGGCTCAAAGAGCGCTTCCCAAAGATCCGCGTCGTCATGATGACGGGCATGTCGGAGCTGGCCTTCGTCGGCTGGGCGAGGGATGCCGGTGCAGACAGCTTCATCTATAAGGAAGCCGCGGGGGAGGCGTTCCTCGACTGCATCCGGCGGACGATGGCGGGCGAGCACGTCTTTCCCGTCATCCGCGGCCGGGATACGTTCGGTGCGGCGGAGGCCAACCTGACGGAGCGCGAGCTCGAGATCCTGCAGCTCATCTGCCGCAGCAAGTCGCGCGAGGAGATTGCCGAGCTGCTCGGCATCTCGAAGCGGACGGTCGGCTTCCACATCACCAATATGCTCGAAAAGACCGGCCACAAGAGCGTGGTCGGCCTTGCCGTAGAAGCGGCCGAGAAGGGGCTGACGAGCGCGGAGACGCAGAATGAATGCGAGCGCGATGATACGGTATTCTCCTGATTGTACCTGAAATTGTACCTAAAACGCACTTTTGCGCGAGGGTCAGAAGTAGGCCGTGACGCTCGTGCCGAGGATGTACTCGTGCATCGCGCGAAGCTGGGCTCCCTTGCTGCGGTTCTCGAGGCGGAATCCCTCGACAGCGCAGCTGAGACCCGACACGATGATGTAGTCGGCGCGCATGCCCCAGCCGCGGAATCCCTGGCGCCGGAAGAAGGTGCTGTCGGCATCCATCGTCGGGTAGAGGGTGGACGATGAGGGCTGGTCGTAATAGCGGAGCCAGCTCGAGAAGCTGCCGGCGCGCGCTTCATCGAGCACCCCGTATTGTACGAGTGCGACGAAGCCGCGCTCTGATTCGCGGTAATCGTCGGCGCTGTGGCGGCCGTCTGAATGCAGGACCTCGAGCCCGAGCTCCCATTTTTCGGTGGGATGGTAGTGGGCGGCGAGCGAGGCGATGTGCTGGCGGTCGAAGCCATCGCCATCGCGGCCTGCCTTTATCCCAGACTTATGGAGTTTTGGTAGGCTGGCCGGCAGGTCCTCGCGCTGGCGGAAATCGAGATAGGCGGCACTGGCGTCCATCTTGCCGAGGCGTTTCTTCCAGAGCAGCGAGACACCGTCTTTCTGTTTGTCTGGCTCATCTGTCGTGCGGCCAACAAAGACGGCCAGGCTGCCCTGCGGCCAGTCGATGTCTCCTGTGCGGAAGCGCAGGCCGTCGATGCGCTTGTCGATGACATTGCCGTCCATGAGGTAGTAGTTGAAGCGGCCTGCTTCGAGCTTCGTGTGGGCGTTCTCATGCTGTACGTAGAGGCGTGAGAGCTTCAGGCGCTGCCGGCGCGATTCGTCCTTGCGGTCGCGCTTGTCCTCAAGCATCGTGCGGATGCTCGTGCTCCCGCTCGTTTCGAGGAACGGGAAGATGCGCAGGCGCTGTTCGGCGCGGAAGTGATCCTGGTCGACGCGTCGGTATGACCCGCCGAGGCCCTGGGGCACATCTGCGTGGAAGCGTCCCTTGCCGTAGAGAAAGCGGTAGTCGCCGTGTAGCACAAGGCGCGGATAGTTTTTTCCGTCATCCGCACGGGCAGGCTCTCGTTTGTCAAGCGTGCCCTGCTGCTCGAGTTCTTGGAAGCTGGCATCTGCTCCGGCGGCTGTGGAGGAGGCGCTCAGCAGCAGGGCGAAGGCGCCGAGGCATTGGCAGAGATTTCGTGTGGTCAGGCGTGCCTTCTGGTGGGTCATCATACGTATCCCCTTTCTTGGTGCGCTAGGGTGGATTCTCGTTCAAATTGGGTTATTCTCATTGTATCATAAGAGATGCAGCGAGGGAATGTTCGAGAGTAGGAATGTGGAATGGAGGTGATGGTATGGACATCGTCTGTCTGCGCCATCTCGCATATGTGCTCATGCCGGCCGTGACCGTGTTCTGGGGAGAGTCGCTTCGGGCGCGCTTCCTCCAGCGCGGTGCGCGCCGGGCCATCCGTCTGCTCCTTGCCGCACTGCTCGCCTGGCAATCTTTGCGTCTCTTGAAGTACATGGCCGAGCCTGCTGTGCCGGATACGGATGAGGCCTTGCTGAGGCTGCTCTGGTATCTCTACTACATCTTCCGCGCGGCCCTGCCTGTCGCACTGCTCTGGATTGCGCATGTGGCTGACCGCGATGTTGTCGCGCAGAGGCTGCCGGCACACATCTTCGCCTTGCTCGTCCTGAATCTCGCACTGGCTGTCGCTATCCTGACGAATGAATGGCACGAGCAGTTCTTCTCGTTCCCGCCGGAAAAGGACGGCGGCGCCTGGAAAGAGGAGGTTGAATGGGGTGCTTATGCCTACTGGACCCTCTGGTTCCTGGAAGTCTTTACGGCATTGGCAATCCTCTGGATTAAGGCAAAGCTGCAGAAGATCTGGCGCTTCCGGATGGTGCTGCCTGTCGTGTGTTGCATCCTGTTCCTTCTCTATTCTATCTTTTACAATTTTCTGCCCGCCGTGCGCATCGACGTGACGTTCACGACGACGGGCTTCTTTCTGCTGTTGATCGAACTCTGCCTGCGGACGGGGCTCATGCCGTCGAATCACGAGCACGAGGCGTTCTTCCGCGAGGCATCGCTTGGCCTCATGCTGCTCGATGCAGAGGGGGCTGTGCGCCGCGTCTCGAAGGCAGCACCGGAGCAGGGGGCACGGCGTGACTGCCGCATCTCCAAGATGGAGGTGCCGGGTGGCGGCACCCTCGTCTGGTATGAGGACATGAGCCTGCTGCATGAACGCCAGCGCAGTCTCGCGCAGGCAAACCGCGCACTAGAGCGCAGGAGCCGCTATCTGCGGCGCACAGTGCATCTCCGCCGCCAGCAGACAGCAGTGGCGATGCACCAGCGCCTGCGCCGGGAGGTCGAGGCACTTCTTGAAGAACTGCGGCCGTACTTCCGGGAGTTCCGCGAGGAGATCCTGCGCACCGAAGGGCAGGAGAGAGAGCATGCGGTCCACAAGCTCAACCTGCTCGCGACATATACGAAGAAGAGCTGTGTGCTCTTCCTGAAGAGCGAGGAGAGCGGGACAATCGCGCTCGAAGAATTCGAGATGGCCGCCTCGGAAATCTGTTCGGCACTGCGCGCCTTCCATGTGCATGCGGCCATCACCTGGAGCATGCCGAAGGTACTGCCGGCACAGGGGGCGCTTCTGGCCTTCGATGCACTGGTGACATTCCTCGCCGAGGCGGCGCGCAGCCGGGCCGAGCAGGAGGTGTATGTGACGATGGGAGAGAAGATCGTGACGTTCCTCGTGGATGGGCACGACACGTGGGTGGACAGGTGGCAGTCCCTCTGGCAGGAAAAGCATGGGGAAGGCTGCATTTCTTGCCGAAATCTCGGCTATGCCGTGTCTGTTACCTGTGATATCTCCCGCGGGGAGGTGGCGCCATGAGCGATTACGGTTTTGCCTTTGCCATGCTGCCGCTTGCCTTCCTGGCTGTCATCTGCACCGCATCTGGGCTGCGGTCAGCCTATGTGTGCCGCGTGCCCGGCGATGCCTCGGTCTGGTTTGAGGGAACGGCGGTGCTGCTCGCCTGTGATTTACTGCTCGACTGCCTCGATATGCGCGCCGCTGCGGTCCATATCGTGGTCCGGGGACTCCATCCGCTCTTGCTCATCCAGGCTCTAGGACTCGCTTTCGCAGGCCTCTGGCATCTGTGCAGGCGAGAGATGCGCACGCTCATCAAGGGCCGCTGCATCGCGCAGGCTGCACTGCTCTTTGCGGCAGCTGTGCTAGCTCTTGGCGCGCTGTCCAATCATTTCCCGTGGAGTACACCGATGGCGGCGCTGCTGCTCATCGTGCGCTGGCGATTTCTCTGGCAGCGCCCGCGAGCAGAGCGCGAACGGATACGCGAAGGGCTCGACACGTTGCCGGAGGGCATTCTCTTCGCACACGGCGATGGGCGCATCGTCCTGGCAAATCTCTCGATGCTTGACTTCATGGAAGGGATTGCCGGTGTGCAATTCCGCAATGCCGAGGCCTTCTGGCAGTGCCTCGAGGCCATCGCCGGGGAGCGTGTTTCGGCCAAGGCCTCGGGGACGCTGATCTTCCGCTTCCGTCACAGCGCCTGGCTCCTGCGGCGCAAGGCCATGAAGGGCGGCTGCATCGAGATCACGGCCTCCAATGTGACAGAGCTCGACGCCGTCACGCGCGAGCTCGAGGCGAAGAACGCCGTGCTGGCCGAGCAGGCCGACGAGACGAAACGCCTGCTGCAGTCGGCTGTCGAGCAGGAGCGCCTCAAGACGTTCGAGAAGGTGCGCGTCCGCGTGCACGACATCATGGGCAGCCGCATCAGCATGCTGCAGAGACTGCTGACCGCGCCGGAGCCCTTGGAGGCGGCCAAGCTTGTGCCCACGGTCGACATGGTGCTCGAGGAGATCTGGCTCGAGGAAGAATCGCCGCAGGAGCTCCTGGAGGATCTCGTTCGGGCCTATGAGGCATTTGGCGTGAAAGTCCAGCTCACGGGACAGCTGCCTGCGCAGCGCACGACGGCGCTCGCCTTCGTGGAGATCCTGCGCGAGGCAGCGACGAATGGTATCTGCCACGGCCATGCGGATACCGTCGAGGTGACGATGAGCGAGACAGGTCTGCGCATCGCCGACAACGGCTGCGGTGCGCCGCCGGACTTCCACCCCGGCAGCGGCCTCTCGGCCATCATCCGGCGTGTCAAGTTGCTGGGCGCACACATGACCATATCGTCGCAGCCTTCATTCACGCTGACAATAGAGGGGGTCTGCCCTGCCCCGAAAGATTGAGGGATCATCATAGTGAGAAGCTGATAGCTCAGCTTCTTTTTTTATGCCTACCTGTCATTTATGACAGTACGGTCGCACCTCCCTTGGCAGTATACTGATAACGAAAGGGGATGAGAACGATGGATAGAAAGAGCTTACTTCAAAGCCGCTCTTATGTGGTTGGCATAATCTTGATGCTGCTCATTGCGCTTGCCGCCGTGGCTGCGGCCGCGCCGGCAGTCCTGCCGAAGCCCGCTCAGATGACGTACGTGGCCGATACGGCTGCGATGATCTCAAATGAGGATGCGGCAAAGATTGCGGAGATGGGCAGGGGGCTTGATGCGGCGACGGGGGCTCAGGTTGTCGTCGTGACCATCTCCTCTCTTGATGGCGCTTCCATTGAGGAATACGCGACGACGCTTTTCCGCAACTGGGGCATCGGCGATGCCGAGAAGAACAACGGCGTGCTGTTGCTCATCGCCAAGGAGGACCGCAAGTTCCGCATTGAGGTCGGCTACGGCCTCGAAGGTGCCATCACCGATGGCTATGCGGGTTCCGTGCTCGATGACATGAAGGCAGACTTCAAGAGTGAGAACTACTCCGAAGCCATTGTCGTGGCCTATGCAAAACTCACGCAGAAGGCGTATGAGGAGTACGGTGCCGAGATCCCCGAGAATGTCAAAGAAGAGGCGGACGCCTCGTTCTGGAGTGTCCTGCTCGGCGTGGCCATCTTCTTCGGCCTCATGGCGCTGCTCGTCTACGCGGTCTGGGACACCCTGAAGGACATCCTGCATCTCCTGTCATCTGGCCGCCTCTTTTCGGATTCGTTTGGCGGCAAGAGAGCAGGGCAGTCGGGCGATGACGATAGCGGGTGGCACAGCTCTGATGACTCGGGCAGTTCGGGCGGCTCCTTTGGCGGTGGCCGCAGTGGTGGTGGCGGCGCTTCGGGGGGATGGTAAAGCATAAGAGTCCGATTAGAATGCAAGATAGCGACAGCAAAGGGAGCGTCCGGATGGGCGTCGGGAAGGAGGATATATATGAAAGGTGGGACAATTCTTATAGGGCTGTTCCTCGTCTTCTGCCTGTTCTTCGGGTACCAGTACAACTCGGTGAAGAGCGCGTGGCTCAATGTCGATGCGGCTTACGGTCAGGTGGAGAACCAGATGCAGCGGCGGGCTGATCTCATCCCGAATCTCGTCAACACGGTCAAGGGCTACATGAAGCATGAAGAAGCCCAGATCAAGGCCGTCACGGATGCGCGTGCAAGACTCATGAACGCCGGCTCTCCGGAAGAGCTCGGCGCAGCCGATGCGGAGCTTACAGGTGCGCTCGGCAAGCTCATGGCCATCGCAGAGAACTACCCGGACCTCAAGGCGAACACGCAGTTCACAGAGCTCATGCGCGAGATCAGCGGCACGGAGAACCGCATCGCCGTCGCGCGCATGGACTACAATGAGGCCATCCGCTTCTACAACATCAAGATACAGACATTTCCGGGGACGTTCTTCGCCGACATGATGGGCATGCGGCCGCTTCCGCAGTTCCGGGCGGAGGAGAAGGCGAAGGAAGTCCCGCAGGTCGCATTCTGAGCCGTTGTTCTGACTGGTTAGAAAAGGAGGATCATCATGGGTCTCATCAAGGCAGCAATGGGCGCAGCAGACGGCGTCATGGCCGATCAGTGGAAAGAATTCCTCTACTGTGACAGCCTCGACAAGGACACGCTGGCCGCAAAAGGACAGAAGCGCACGAGTTCGCGGGGCAGGAGCTCCAATACCTCGGGCGAGGACAATATCATCACGAAGGGCTCGGTCATCGTCGTCAATGAGGGCCAGTGCATGATGATCGTCGAGCAGGGCAAGGTCGTCGAGATCTGTGCCGAGCCGGGCGAGTACATCTACGACAGCTCGACAGAGCCGACTGTCTTTGGCGGCGACCTGGCGAGTGACCTCAAGGCTGTCTTCCGCAATATGGGCAAGCGCTTCACGTTCGGCGGCGATGCGCCGAAGGACCAGCGCGTCTACTACTTCAACACGAAAGAAATCATGGGCAACAAGTACGGTACGCCGCAGTCCATCCAGTTCGAGTCGATGATTGGACCGTACATGCTGAACGTCAACATCCGCTGTTTCGGCGAATACAGCTACCGCATCGCGAACCCCATCCTGTTCTACACGAACGTCTGCAGCAACTTCGACACCGTCTACGAGCGCTCGGAGATCGACTCGCAATTGAAGAGTGAGCTCCTGACGGCCCTGCAGCCGGCCTTCGGGCGCATCGCGGCCAAGGGCATCCGCTACACCCAGCTCATCAACTACACGAAGGATATCCGCAATGAGCTCAGCGAGGAGCTCTCGGAGGACTGGGGCAAGAAGCGCGGCATCGAGATCGTCTCGTTCGGCGTCTCGTCGGTCAAGGCCGAGGAAGAAGATGAGCGCCGCATCAAGGAAATCCAGGACAGCGCCATCATGAGCAATCCTGACATGCGGGCCGGGCGCCTGGCGACGGCGACGGCCGATGCGATGCGCACGGCAGCCGGCAATGAGGCTGGCATGGGCGGTGCCTTCGGCTTCATGGGCATGGGCATGGCCGGGCAGGTGGGTGCCGGTGCGATGGGCGCATTCGGCCAGGGGGCGCCCTCGCAGGGCAATCCGCTGACACCGCCCATGCAGCAAGCACCGGCATCGCAGCAGGCAGCGCCGCCGCAGGCACAGGCAGTCTGGACCTGCTCGTGCGGCCATGCGGGCAATGCGGGAAAGTTCTGTGAGGAGTGTGGCAAGCCGCAGCCAAAACCCGCCTCTGATGGCTGGACCTGCAGCTGCGGTACGGTCAACAAGGGCAAGTTCTGCATGGAGTGCGGCGCGAAGAAGCCGGAGGGCGAGCCGCTCTACCGCTGCGACAAGTGCGGCTGGGAGCCGAAGGACCCGAAGCACCCGCCGAAGTTCTGCCCGGAGTGCGGCGACCCGTTCGATGAGAGTGACAAGCAGTGATGCATAGCGTCTGCAATGCATCGATAAAGAATCGATAGCGAGAGTAGATGAAGAGAGAAGAAGGTGAGTATCGTGGCCGAATCGTCAGTCAGCTATAAATGCCCGAAGTGCGGTGCGCCGCTTTCCTTCCAGCCGGGACGCGATACGGTCAGCTGCGAGTACTGCGGCACCGAATTTGAGATCGCGGCCATCGAGGCGATGTTCGCCCGGGATCAGGAAGCCGCCAGGCGCGCTGCCGAAACAAAGGAAGCCGAATTTGACACTGCCGCAGCGGGCGGCGAGTGGTCGCCAGAGGAGAGCAGCGCCATGGCCATGCAGACCTGCTCCTCGTGCGGCGCCGAGCTCGTTTCCGATGGCAATACGATGGCGACAGAATGTGCCTACTGCGGCAGCCCCAACATGATGCCGGCAAAATTCGAGGGGATGGTGAAGCCGGACTTCATCCTCCCGTTCAAGAAGACGAAGAAAGAGGCGCAGGAGGCTCTGCAATCCTTCTACAAGGGCAAGTATCTGTTGCCCGACGGCTTTGCCGGGGCCAATCGCACGAAGGACATCCAGGCGATGTACGTGCCGTTCTGGCTCTTTGACGCCGATGTCTTTGCCAGGGCCAATTTCCACGCCGAGAACGATGTGCGCCGCGAGACGGCGGATGAGATCATCACGGAGACGAGCGTCTACCAGTGCGAGCGCGCCGGTTCCATGCACTTCGCGCGCATCCCTGTCGATGGCAGCGAGCGCATGGACGATGCGTACATGGACAGCATCGAGCCGTTCGATTATGCAGAACTCGTACCGTTTTCCTCGGCCTACCTCACAGGCCATCTGGCCGACAAGTACGATGTCGATGCGGAGGCGAGCATCCCGCGCGCCGACGACCGCATGCGCTCGACGGCCATCGACACGCTGCAGAAGACTGTCAAGGGATACGACCGCTGCTCGCTTACAGGCGACCCGTCCTTCTTGCGCGAGAGCGCCGCGATATCCTACGCGATGATGCCGGTCTGGATCTTGACGACGCGCTACGAGGGCAAGCCCTACACCTTCATGATGAATGGACAGACGGGCAAGTTCGTCGGCAGCCTGCCGATCGACAAGCGCAAGTCGTGGCTCTATCCCGCCATTGCGCTCGCTGTATTCTGGCCGGTGCTTTACTTCATCGTGCAGTATTTCATGACGACGTAAGGGGGGCTCTTTATGACTGCAAAGATCCTAGGGATTTCCTTCGTGCTGGCACTCGGCGCCGCTTTCCTCGTGCGCTATATCCTGATTGCCGGCATGAGCAATGTGCACAAGGCCGTCAAGGCTGACTCCTACCTTGAGGAAGAAAGTTTCTCTCTCGTCGACAGCAACGATACCTTCCTTTACACCCAGATCAAGCGCCAGCCGAAGGCAAAGAAAGAATCGTGAGATGTGATGGAAAAGAAGAAAAAGAAGGGGAGGATGACCATGAGGAAGTTGCAACGCGTTGCCGCCCTGATAATCGGACTGCTGATCGCTGTGCTCGTGCTCGGCTGCGACAACTCGAGTACAGACAAGCCGAAGGATCCAGAGCCGCAGAAGCCAAAGATCACCCTGAACTACGAGCCGGTGAAGCTGGAGCAGGGCAAGGAACTCTCGCTGGCTAAGATCAACAACACCGACAAGATCGTCATCACGAAGACGTTCCACCGCACCGGCGCTATGACGAAGATTGGGGATACCATCTACATCCGCAATGCCAACACGGGGACCATCCTCGAGGCGAAGCTCGAGGATGATAACCTCAAGATCACGAATGCGGAATTCGTCAAAGATGTGCCGGAAGAGAGTTTCCTCTCCAATGACGGCAAGGAACTGATCTACACCGATGCCAAGCGCAAGGTCAATGCTGTCGCTTCGGATGGAACCAGCAAGCCGTTCTACGAGAAGAATGTTCGCGGCATGGTTGGCGTACCGGGCAAGGATGAAGCTGTGTCATTCTACAATGCGCAGGCCATTGTGCGCTATGTCGTTGCGGATGGAAAAGTCTCGCAGGAGATTGGCACCGTCATCCCGAAAGAGCGCGATAAACTGCTCACGACGCCGAACGGTCTTGCCTGCGATGGCCAGAATGTCTATCTGTTCGGCAGCACCCTGGACGGCAAGATGAGCGTCGGCGCTGTCGCCGCCTACAGCCTGGACGGCACACAAGCGTATATCCTCGGCCGCAAGAATGACCCTGACCGCAAGCCGGGCTTCCTGGCCAGCGCGTTTGACGTCGCCGTCACGGATGACTACCTCTTCGTATTCGACGGCAACATCCGCAAGATTAATATCTTCAACAAAAAAGACGGTTCCTTTGTCGACAGGATTAGTGCGGACAAGCTGTTTGACGGCCAGAACGACGTCCAGATGATGCCTTATGGAGGGAATCAGGTGTTGGCCATCGTGAAGGAAAGCTCCAGCAAAGCCAAGGAGGCGGGGAGCGGCGACAAGGTGTTCATGCTCAAGCTCTGATTGTCAGGAGAGTGACTATTCCTTCGCAGGCGTGTCAAAGCCTCTTCGCGCATCTGCTGCGGAAGAGGCTTTTTGACTGAGCTACTTGTATTTTGAAGGCCGGACTTGTATACTAGAAGCGTTGGAATACGGGAACCTCCCACAAGAAAGAAGGAACATTCATGAAGATCATGAAGTTGAGCTTTTTGGCGATGCTCGTCGCAGCAGTCGCGGCTGTCTATGTGCCGACGGCCTGCTCGGCGGCCTATGTAACGGCGTATGAGCAGCACGTCGACGAGAAGTACGTCGTCGACACCTCGACGGTCTACCGCCCGGACGCAGAGCACATCAATGTCGGCGTCTACTACACGGACAACATCAAGAACAAGACGTATCCGTACGTCTACAAGTTCTGGTACAACACGGGGCGCGGGGCCTGGTACATCCTCGAGCAGAAGAATGCCGCCGAGTCGGGCGACATCTACGAGGATGATACGCACTACTGGTCCATCGTCGAGGAGAAGAGCATCGCGCAGGATGTCCTCAAGGTCGTCCTGGCCTACGCGGGCTGAGCCTGACGCCAATCGGATAAGACTGCTGAGTTTGCTGGAAAAGCGCTCAGCAGTTTTTTTATGCCTGTATGACCGATATCGCGGCAATATGCCTGTTGTTTTATTGTGATTTTTAGAAAGATTTTTTTATCGCGCAATAGCTTGCATTTTGTATTCAAGTGATGTACACTAGGGTCCATCAACATTACAGAACGTCGCATGTACTTAAAAGATAATGCATTCATAAAAGACGTTTGAATTATGGAGGTGTACAGTAACGATGAGGAATTGGGGAAAGAAAGGAATCATTTGCTTGTTGTCTATTATGGTGGGCTGTTCCCTGCTGCTATCGGGCTGTGGACTCGGCAAGATGGCTCGCGAACATCAGGCCGCACAGGGTGGACCTGTCGAGCTGAAGCTCGCCTACCACTTGCCACAGGATCATTACCTATCGCAGGGCATGGAGCGCTTTGTACAGCGCGTCAATGAACGTTCGAATGGTAGCATTAAGATCACGACGTACCCGGCCGGTCAGCTCTACACCGACAAGAGCATGAACGATGCCATCATGACGGGCGGCCTCGACATGGGCCTGAACTCCACGGCGATGTGGACGACCGTCGTGCCCGCACTCAATGTGCTCGATGTACCGTTCCTGCTGAACAGTTATGAAGCCGTCGGACGCGCGATGGACGGAAGCCTCGGCCGCACGCTGACGAGCGAGATGGAGCGCAAGGGCGTTCATCCGCTGATCTGGGTAGATTACGGCTACGTGCAGTTCTGCAACAACCAGCGTCCGCTCAAGGAACCGGAGGATTTCAAGGGATTGCAGCTGCGCGGCTACGGCCAGATCCCGGCTGAGACGATCAAGGCGCTCGGCGCCTCGCCTGTCACGATGAGTTCGAGTGAGGTCTACATGGCCATGCAGCGCGGCACGATCGATGGCCAGACTTCCGGAACGACGGCCATGTATCAGAGAAAGATCTACGAGGTTGCCAAGTACCTGACGATGACGAACCACGCGTACTGCGAGTTCGTGCTGGCCGTCAACGGCAGTTCCTGGGATCGCCTGACGGACGATCAGAAGCAGCTCGTCGAGCAGTGCGCCAAGGAGACGCGCGATGAACTGCGTGAGCAGACGCGCCAGGAAGACCGCGCTTGCATGGAGAAACTCCGCGATGCCGGCATGGAAGTCTACGAGATCCCGCCGGAGGATATCCCGAAGTGGCAGGAAGCGACAATGCCGGTCCGCGAGAACTTCATCCGCAAGATGGGCGACCTTGGCCGCCAGCTCGTCGACCAGTGCCTCGCAGCCAATCAGTGACCGTGAATTGAGAGATTGAGAAATTGAGAAAGAAAGGAAGCGGACTTTCATGACATTCAAGAATATCGTACTGCTCTATGACCGCATACTCGGCAAGGTCACGCGCGCTGCCGCTGTCCTGGCCGGCTGCCTGCTGCTCATTACGGCCTTGATTATCTGTTACGAGATCGTTGTGCGCGATTTCTTCCATTCGCCGACAGAGTGGGTGCTTGAGGTTTCAACGTACGCCATCCTCGTTGCCGGATTCCTCGGCCTCGCTGTTGCGTTCCGCGACAATACCCATGTGCGCGTGGATATCTTTGCGGGGCGCTTGGCACCGGAGACGAAGCGCAAGGTCGACATGATCATCAATGTGATCTCGTTCCTGCTCTTCCTGATCTTCATGACGGAGAGCATGGATCTCGTGACCTCGTCGTATGTCTATCATAAATTGTCACCGTCCATCCTGCGCTTCCCGCTTTTTATCCCGCAGTTTGCGCTCGTCTTCGGTTCATTTCTGCTGCTCGGCGAGATTGCCCGCCGGTTTCTCTTCGAACTGCTGCGCTTGCCGCTGGATCAGGATCGCAATGAACATCCGGAAGGGAAGGTGCGTTGAATGTCTGCTGTCTATACCATCATTATCTTAGCTTTGTTCGCTCTCGGCATGCCGGTGGCGTTTGTTCTACTGCTCGGCGGCGTGCTCGGCATGCTCTTCTTCCTCGGCGGCCCTGCGGCGTTCACGCAGATCCCGGTCATTGCCTATAAGACACTCGACGATTTCGTGCTCGTGGCCGTGCCGCTCTACATCTTGATGAGCGAGATCCTGCTCAAGGGCAGGGTCGGCAACGGCCTCTTCGAGCTCGGCAGCAAGTGGCTCGGCCATCTGCCGGGCGGCATCGGCGTTGCGACAATCTTCGCCTGTGCGATCTTTGCCGCGATATCGGGGTCGAGTGTGGCGACAGCTGTGACGATCGGCGCCATGGCCATCCCGGAGATGCTCAAGCGCGGCTATGAGCGCACGACAGTCCTCGGTGCTGTTGCCGCGGGCGGCACACTCGGCATCCTGATCCCGCCGAGCATCCCGATGATCCTCTACGGCTCCATCACGGGCGAGTCGGTCGGCAAACTCTTCCTCTCCGGCATCGTACCGGGTGTCCTCATGACAGCCTTCTTCATCTGCTACCTCGTCTTCCGCTGCCGCCATATGGAGCGCCAGGCGCCCGCAAGCTGGCAGGAGCGCTGGGCCATCCTCAAGGAGAACATCTGGGGACTCTTTCTGCCAATCCTCGTCGTCGGCGGCATCTACACAGGCCTTTTCACGCCGACTGAGGCCGCAGCCGTCGGCACGTTCTACAGCATCATCATCACATTCTTCGTCTACCGCACGGTAAAATTGCGCGATATGAGCGAGATTCTCGCCGATACGGTCAAGACGACTTCGATGATTTTCGCCATCATGATCGGCGCGATGCTCTTCGGCTTCATCCTGACGGCCTTGCAGGCACCGCAGGCGCTCATGGCACTCGTGACGGATGCACAGGTCAGCCGTTGGTTCATCTTCATCGGCATCAATCTCGTGCTCCTAGCCCTTGGCTGCGTACTCGAGACAGTCTCTATTATCTTGATTACCCTGCCGATGCTCTATCCAATCGTCAAGTCGCTCGGCTTCGATCTCATCTGGTTCAACGTCGTCATGCTCATCAACATGGAGCTGGCCCTCATCACGCCGCCAGTCGGCATGAACCTTTTCGTCATCAAGGGCATCAGTCCTGACAGCACGATTGGCCAGATCATTCGGGGCGCTGTGCCGTTTGCTGTCATCATGGGCTTCGAAATCGTTCTCCTGTGTTTTGCACCGCAGCTGGCCACCTGGCTCCCGGCTGTCCTGCAGTGATTGCTGTTCTCGTTTTATCGATTCAAAAAACCTGCCACTTGATGCGGCAGGTTTTTTGTTGTGCAGGTGCGGTGTGAGAAAGCAGGATTTTATCGAGCGAAGACGAAATATATATAAAGTATATCCTCTCAGGAAGGGCAGATAGGAAAGGAAGTCATGATCATGAGCGAGGAATTTTTGGGAAAGAACGCATGCATCGCGCCGGAGGGTGTATTCATCATTGGCACGTACGACGAGAACGGTGTGCCGAATGCGATGAATGCAGCCTGGGGCGCGCAGTCGGACTACGGCGAGATCACGCTCTTCCTCGCACCGCATAAGACAACGGACAATGTCAAGAAGACGAAGGCATTCACCGTGGCGTTTGCGACGAAGGACACCGTCGAGATTGCCGACTACTTCGGTGTCGAGACAGGCCGTAAGGTCAACAAGATAGAGAAGGCTGGCTGCCACACGCACAAGAGCGCGCACGTCAATGCACCAATCATCGAAGAATTCCCCGTGACGCTCGAGTGCGAGATGAAGAGCTACGACGATGAGACGGGCATCCTCATCGGCAAGATCGTCGCCGAGCAGGCCGATGAAGCCGTTCTGACGGATGGCAAAGTCGACTACGACAAACTCCAGCCCATCATCTTTGACATCGCGACCATGACGTACCGCGTCATCGGTCCCGTCGTCGGCAAGGCATTCCACGATGGCCTGAAGCTCAAGGGCTGATCCGGTGGAGAAAAACATCAAGATCCGCGTGGCGCGGGCTCAGGATGCGGAGGCTCTGGCACGCATCTACGCTTATTATGTAGAGAAGACAGCTATCACCTTTGAGTACGAGGCGCCGGATGCGGCGGAGATGGAGACGAGGCGCAAAAAGATATTCGAGCATTACCCGTATCTCGTCGCAGAGCAGGCGGGCCATGTGCTCGGCTACGCCTATGCGCATGCGTTTTACGGGCGGGCGGCTTACGCGTGGTCGGTCGAAGTGAGCATCTACGTCGCGAGTGACGCTAGGGGACAGGGGCTTGGCCGCAAGCTTTATGCAGCTTTGGAGGACGCGTTGCGCGGGATGGGGGTGCTCAATATCAATGCTTGCATCGCCGTGCCGCGCACTGAGAGTGACCCGTATCTGACGAATGGAAGCCTGGCCTTCCACAAGCGCCTCGGCTACAATATGGTCGGCATCTTCCACCAGAGCGGCTGCAAATTCGGCCGCTGGTACGACGTCGCCTGGATGGAGAAGATGCTCGGCGAGCATGAGGAACCCCCGGCAGCCGTGCAGGATTTCCATGATATAGATTAATGAATGAAACAGCAGTTTACAGCTTTTGAGACATAATAAAATCACGTAGCCCCTGCTGGTG
>ERZ1106978.133-NODE-133-length-55843-cov-10.775991_pt1 | contig 55843 bp, 55 predicted proteins | sample MGYA00403689_ERZ1106978 | MGnify/ENA primary metagenome ERZ1106978 (study PRJEB35170, sample SAMEA104062434) | human gut metagenome | biome: human gut; feature: human-associated habitat; material: faeces | place: Denmark | collected 2012-08-02 ...
AGGCCTTATAAGGCCGTAAATATAAAACCCCCGGCTATGCCGGGGGATATTTATTGTGCGTGACTTGCTGGTAATTTCTTATTCAGAAAATAAAGGATTTTCTCATATCTTGTAGAAGTAGTTATTGAGAATAATATTGAGAATGAAAAGGGGGGATTGTGTTGGAGACACCAGAACTGCTTTGGCAGGATCTCGTGCGGGAGTCGGTGCGGGAGGTGCGCTATGGGCTGCGGCCGGAGGAGCGGGGCGTCATCGAGCTCGTCGACTTCGTGCTCGGGCGGGCGGTGGCCATGCATGCGAGCGATGTGCATCTGGAGCCGCAGGAGATGCGGGTCCGGCTGCGCTTCCGCATCGACGGTCTCCTGCGCGAGGTCATGGCGATGCCGGCGAATCTCGGCCCGGCGGTGATCTCGCGCCTCAAAGTCATGGCAGGCATGGACATCGCCGTGCACCAGCAGCCGCAGGACGGCCACATCCTGTTCCAGGCAAAGGGCCGGCGCATCGACATCCGTGTCTCGTCGCTGCCGGCAACGGCCGGCGAGGTCATTGTCATGCGCCTGATGGATGTCTCGGAGCAGCTGCTCTCGCTTGACGAGCTCGGCTTCTCGGAGGAGGACACGGCCTGCTTCCGGGCGCTCATCCACCGGCCGGCGGGCATGATCGTGCTCTGCGGGCCGATGAACTCGGGCAAGACGTCGTCGCTCTACGCGGCGCTGGCGGAGCTCAACACGGAGTCGCGCAATCTCGTGACGCTCGAGGACCCCATCGAGCGCGTGCTGCCGGGCGTCAATCAGGTGCAGATCCACCCGAAGGCGGGCATGACGTTCGTCGCGGGGCTGCGCGCTGTATTGCGCCAGGATGTCACGGGCATCCTGCTCGGGGAAATCCGCGACGAGGAGACGGCGGCGATGGCTGTGCGCATCGCGCTGACGGGCCACCTGCTGATGACGACGATCCACACGGAGGACGCCGTCGCGGCGCTCTACCGCATGCTCGAGATGGGCGTTGCGCCGTACCTGCTGGCGGCGACGCTCTCGGGCATCATCTCGCAGCGCCTCGTGCGCAGGCTCTGCCCCGACTGCCGCGAAATGTACCGCGCGGCGGGCGATTCGGAGGAGGCCGCGTTCTTTGGCGCGGGCGGCGAGGGACTCTTGCTCTACAGGAGCCGCGGCTGTGATGCGTGCCACGGCACGGGTTACCGCGGCCGGACGGTGCTCGCGGAGATCCTCGTGCCGGGCGAAGCGGTGCGCGAGGGCATCCTGCAGAAGGTCCCGCGCCGCGAGATGGCTGCACGTGCCCGGGCTTCTGGCATGCGCTCCCTGCTCGAGGACGGCCGGGCCAAGGCGGAGGCGGGCATCACCTCGTGGCAGGAGGTCAGGAGGGTGCTCTATGGCTGAAGCGAGGCATGCGCGCTGGTCTGCCATCCTGATGGAGGCTATCGAGGCGCGCGCCAGCGACATCTACCTGTCGGCGGGGCAGGATGCCTGGCTGCGCGTCGACGGCAGGCTGCGGAGGATGACGCAGGCGGGCGAAACGATGGATGATGATTTTATGGGATCGCTGGCAGAGGCATTCCTGTCGCCCGGGCAGCTGGCAGAGCTGCGCAATGGCCACGCCGTCGACTTCTCGCTGGCGCACGCGGGGCGGCGGCTGCGCAGCAATTTCTACCGCCAGCAGGCGCGCCTGGCGCTCGTCGTGCGCGTGCTGCCGGAGCGCGTCCCGAGCCTTGCGGCCATCCATGCGCCGGCGGCCCTGCAGGGCCTGCTGTCTGCGCGGCAGGGCCTCGTGCTCGTGACGGGACGCACGGGCTCTGGGAAGACGACGACGCTGGCCGCTTTTTTGCAGGCCGTCAACGAGAGCCGGCCTGCGCACATCCTGACGCTAGAAGATCCCATCGAGTACGTCTTTGCGCCATCCCGGTGCTTTATCAGCCAGCGCGAACTCGGGCGCGACTTCCAGTCGTTCCCGGAGGCCCTGAGGAGCGCGCTGCGGGAGATGCCGGACATCCTGCTCGTCGGCGAGATACGCGACCGCGAGACGATGACGACGGCGCTCATGGCAGCCGAGACGGGCATGCTCGTGCTCGGCACGCTGCACACGCGCGGCGCGGCGGAGGCCGTGCGGCGCATCGAGGGCTTCTACCCGCAGGAGGAGCAGAGCATCGTGCGCGCACAGGTCGCCGATGTCTTCTGCGCCATCTTCGCGCAGGAGCTCCTGCCCGCGCGCAGGGGCGGCCGCGTGCCGCTCGTGGAGGTCCTGCTGCGCGAGCCGTCTGTCTGCAGCCTGATCCGCCAGGGCAAGTATAGCCAGATCGAGATGGCGATGATGACGCATCAGGCGCAGGGCATGCAGACGCGCCGCCAGGCCCTGCAGAAGCTCCTGCAGCAGGGCCTCATCGCGCGCGAGGTCTATGAGCGGGCGGCCAATCGCCTGGGCTGATGGCGCTATCTGGCAGCATTTCTTGAAAGAAAGGAGGTCCTATGGGCGTTTTTCAATACGAGGCGAGGAACCGCGCGGGCGAATTCTTCGCGGGCACGGTCGAGGCGCGCGACGAGCGCGAGGCGGCGGGGCTTATCAGGCGGCGCGGCCTCTGGGTGGCTGCTCTTCATCTACAGTGCGAGGAAGCTGCGGGCGCGCCCGCAGTCTCCCGCTGGCGGCAGCAGCTCGCAGGGGCGCTCGCGAAGACGCCGCCTGCCAAGCTGCGCGTGCTCTTCCTGCGGCAGATGGCGGCGATGATGCAAGCGGGGATGCCCGTCCACCAGGCGCTGCAGGCGCTCGCAAAGTCAGACGCCGACCGCGCGTACCAGTCGCTGTTGCAGCAGCTGCTCGCGGGCATCCTGGCGGGGCGGCCGCTCCACGAGAGGATGGCCATGCACCCTGCTGTCTTTCCCGTTTCGCTCTGCGGCCTCGTGCGTGCGGGCGAGGAGAGCGGCTCTCTGACGCAGATCTTCGCGCAGCTCGCGGACTTTGAGGAGCACCGCTACGAGGCACGCGAGGCGCTGAAGTCGGCGCTGCTCTATCCCGTCATCCTGCTCGTCGTCTCGCTCGTCGCGCTCGTGCTCATGGCCGTCTTTGTGCTGCCCGCCTTTGCCGTCATGCTGCAGGACCTGCAGGCGGAGCTGCCGTGGACGACGCGCTTCCTGCTCGCGCTGATGGACTTCGTGAGCGGCCACCTTGCCGCGCTGCTGATAGGCAGTGCGCTTGTCGTGCTGGCATCTATCGCCCTTGTGCGCGATATGAGGACTCGGACGGTCCTCGACGGCTGGCTCTTGAAGATGCCGATTCTCGGGCCCTTGCAGCGCGCTTCTGCCTGGCGCATCCTCCTGGAGCTCTTCGCCGTCATGCTGAAGAACGGCATCCCGCTGACGACGGCGCTGGCGATGGCCGCCGATGTGCCGGCAAACCGCCATATCGCGTGCGAGATGAAGGCGCTGCGCACGCAGGTCGAGTCGGGGCAGCCCTTCGCTGCGAGCCTGCGCCAGCTGACCTCGTGCCCGCGCCTGCTCGTCGAGCTCCTGATGGCGGGCGAGGTGACCGGCACGCTCGACGCCATGATGGAAAAAGCCGCGGCGTTTGCCGCGGCTGATGCCCGTCACCGCTCGGCAAGGGTCGAAGCCCTCGCTGAGCCGGTCATGATTTTTGTTGTCGGTGGCATGATCTTCTTCTTCGTGCTTTCCATCGTCCTGCCACTCCTGACGACGATGGATGCGCTCGTCTAGCGCTTACTCTGCCAGCAGCTCGGCTTTGAGCTCGCGGTAGCGGCGCGTGTAGTAGGCGCCGTTCTGCGCCTCGCGGTGGTCGAAGCCGTAGGCGCGGCGGCTGACGGCGAGGATCGGCGGGGCCTGGATGCGCTTGGCGATCGCCATGCCCGTGAAGAGGTTCCACCAGCGCTCGAGGTCGCTGATGAAGTCGGCGGCCGTCGGGAAGTACTTCTTGACGAGACCTTCCTCGCAGCCGAGGTTCTTCTCGACGGTGCCCGCCTTGTACCACTCGAGCACGTCCTCTGGCGTCGCCTTCTGCCAGCGCTCGACGAAGGAGCGGAAGAGGTAGTCGTGGTACGGGTACTTGATCGGGTCGCCCTTGCCCTCGTCGACGTTCTGGGCGGAGGAGAGCTCTGCCGACGGCACGATGTCGATGATGCCCTGCGGCACGACTTCACGGCCGTAGACCACATCGTTCATGTAGTGGGCGAGCGCGTAGACCTGGTACTTCCAGAGGTCGGCGAGCGCGGCGAGGAAGCCCGACTGGTCGCCGTAGAGCGTCGAGTAGCCGACCGTCGTCTCCGCCTTGTTGGCGTTGCAGGTGAAGCCGCCGCCGAAGGCTGCCGCGGCACCGGCGAGCACGCGGGCGCTGCGGTCGCGCGCCTGGATGTTCTCGGCGACGAAGGAGGAGACCTTGAGGTGCGTTTCGCTGCCCGTGCCGAGGTTGACCATCGGCGTCTCTTCGAGCTGCTTTATCGTGTGGTCGACCGACTCCTGGATCGGGATGATCATGTACTGGCAGCCGAGGTTGTTGGCGAGCTCCTGCGAGAGCCCCTTCGTCGTTGCGGAATTGAAGACGCTCGGCATGTTGACGAGCAGCAGGTTCTCCGGGCCGACGACCTTCGCGTAGAGCGCGGCGGCGACGGCCGAGTCGATGCCGCCCGAGATGCCGATGACGATTTTCTTCATGTGGATGTTCTCGAGAAAGCGGCGGATGCCGTAGTGGAGCGCGCGGTAGATGTGCGCGATGTCTTTTTCTTCGCTCTCCGGCTCGGCTGCCATGTCCTTCATCTCAGCGAGCGACAGGACCGTGAGCGCCTCCTCGTACTCCGGCAGCGTGCGCACGACATCGCCCTTCTCGTTGTAGGCCGTGCTCGAGCCGTCGAAGGTGTAGACCGTCTTGCCGTTGTTCTGCAGGCCGATGCAGTTGACGTAGAAGAGCGGCACGCCAGCCTCTCTTGCCTGGCGGCCGAAGACGCGGTTGCGCTTGTCGTTCTTGCCGAGCGTGTACGGCGAGGCCGAGATGTTGACGTAGAAGTCGAGGTGTTCCTTTTCGAGGAGCTCGAACGGCGCAAACTCGTAGTCGTCGCTCCAGCCGTCCTCGCAGAGCAGGCAGCCCGCGCGGTAGCGCTGGCCGCGGATCTTGAGCGTGACGGGGGAGAGGAGCTTCGAGGGCGTCGTGCCGAGCTCGCGCGCGAGCTTCTGCAGGCTGAAGAAGTGGCGCGTGTCGTCGAACTCGCGGTAGTTCGGCATCAGCGTCTTGATCGTGTACGGGTACGGCATGTTGTCCGGCTGGACGAGTTCGCCGTCGCGCGCGATGAAGAAGGCGTTGTACTTGCGCACGCGGCCGTCGTTGTTCTTCTTCTGCCAGTCGATGGCGACGTTGCCGAACATGACCGTGATATCCTTCGACGCCGCGATGATGTCGCGGCCGTAGCTCTCGCAGTCGCGCAGGAAGGCGCTCTGCTCCCAGGTGTCGCCGAGGAAGTAGCCCGGCACGGCCATCTCCGGGAAGATGACGACATCGGCGCCTTTTGCGCGCGCCTCCTCGATGAAGCGCAGGATCGTGGCGGTGTTCACGTCTGGATGGCCGGGGACGACCTCCATCTGAGCCATGGCAATTTTCAACAACTTCAACATCCTTTCCTGTTACAAAAAGAGAAAGAAAACATCCGATTATCAACTATAATGTAACGGCAACGTCATGACCGTATCCCGGGTGCTGACATTTTGCAGATTTCTATAGGATTCCCGGGGATTCTATGGTATAATGACAGTTGTCTGGTTGCGCGGGGCGCTCTGCCCTTGCAGCCCGCTATCATTTTAGCATAGTTTGGTTCATTTATAAATGAAGAAAGAGGCGATTGTTTTGAAATACAGCAGCACCAGAGGAAATGCCGAGCAGCTCGACTCCGCGCAGGCCATCATCCGCGGCCTGGCAGCAGACGGCGGACTCTTCGTGCCGGATGCCATGCCAAAGGTCGACATGGCCTTCATCGAGGGGCTCAAGACCCTGTCTTATGAGGAGCGCGCCGAGAAAGTGCTCGGGCTCTTCCTGACGGACTACACGGCAGAGGAGCTTTCTGGCTGCGTCACGCGCGCCTATGGAAACGGCCGCTTCGATACGGCAAAGCGCGCGCCCGTCAAGGCGGTGGGCGACAAGAGCGTCCTCGAGCTCTGGCACGGCCCGACGAGTGCCTTCAAGGACATGGCGCTGCAGCTCCTGCCGCAGCTCATGAGCACGGCGCTCAAGAAGACGGGCGAGAAGGATGAGGTGCTGATCCTCGTCGCGACCTCTGGTGACACGGGCAAGGCAGCGCTCGAGGGCTTCCGCGATGTGCCGCAGATCCGCATCATGGTCTTTTACCCGCAGGGCGGCGTCAGCCGCATCCAGCAGCTGCAGATGCTCACGCAGGAGGGGCATAACGTCAACGTCACGGCCGTCACGGGCAACTTTGACGACGCGCAGAGCGGCGTCAAGAAGATCTTCGGCGACAAGGCATTCAATGAAGCGCTCGCCGAGAAGGGCATCCGCCTCTCGTCGGCCAACTCCATCAACTGGGGCCGCCTCGTGCCGCAGATCGTCTACTACTTCAGCGCCTACGCCGACCTCCTCTCTGCCGGCACGATCGAGCCGGGCGAGGCTATCGACTTCACCGTGCCGACGGGCAACTTCGGCGACATCCTCGCGGGCTTCTACGCGAAGTGCATGGGCCTGCCGGTGCACAAGCTCGTCTGCGCCTCGAACGCCAACAACGTCCTGACGGACTTCCTGCGCACGGGCGTCTACGACCGCCAGCGCGACTTCTTCAAGACGATCTCGCCGTCGATGGACATCCTGATCTCGAGCAACCTCGAGCGCCTGCTCTACCACATGGCGGAGGACAAGGCGAAGGTCGCCTCCTGGATGCAGCAGCTCCAGCAGGAGGGCCGCTACGACATCGGCAGCGAGCTGCTCGCGAAGATCCAGCAGACCTTCTGGGCGGACTGGACCGCGGATGCGGACACGGAAGCGTGCATTGCCGACGTCTACGAGAAGGACCATTATGTCGCCGACCCGCACACGGCCGTCGCCTGGAGCGTCGCCGAGAAGTACCAGCAGGCGACGGGCGATGCGCATCACATGGTCGTCGTCTCGACGGCCAGCCCCTACAAGTTCAACGGCAGCGTGCTCGATGCTCTTGGCGTCAAGACGGCAGGCGTCGATGAGTTCACCCTGCTCGACGAGCTGCAGGCGAAGAACAGCGACCCCATCCCCGAGGGCCTCGCGTCGCTCCGCCGCAAGGAAGTGCGCCACGACGGCGTCTGCGCGCCCGCCTCGATGGAGGAGGCCGTCATGGCCTTCGCCACCGCAGATTCTTTGAAAAAATAACGAAAACCATGAGAGAAACGACACGCATTTTCCGCGTCGTTTCTCTTATTTTTATGGAAGCAAATGAGAACAAGAAGAATAAATAAAACGTTAAAAAAAGTGCAAATAAATATTTGACATTTATGGATGAATAAGTTAATATAATACCTGTGATGAGGAGCTCACCGGAAAGTGAACAGCAGATCATCGAGGATGCAGACCATTGCATCGCGATTGTAAGGCTGCGTCGAGTGAGATGCCTCAGAGGTTTACCAGGACCAAAAATTATGAAAGAGGTTGAATGCAAATGGCAAACATCGATCTTAGTCAGTATGGTATCACGGGTACGACGGAAATCATCTACAATCCTTCCTACAAGACGCTGTTCGAGGAAGAGACGAAGGAAGGCCTGACGGGCTACGAGAAGGGCCAGGTTTCCGAACTCGGCGCTGTTGATGTCAAGACGGGCATCTTCACGGGCCGTTCGCCTAAAGATAAATTCATCGTTGACGACGAGACGTCGCACGACACGGTTTGGTGGGATTCTGAGGCTTATCACAACGATAACCACAAGGCATCCAAGGAAGCTTGGACTGCTGTAAAGGATATCGCCAAGAAAGAGCTCTCCAACAAGCGCCTCTTCGTCGTCGATGGCTTCTGCGGTGCAAATAAGAACACGCGCATGGCTGTCCGCTTCATCGTTGAAGTTGCTTGGCAGGCACATTTCGTCCGCAACATGTTCATCAAACCGACCCCGGAAGAGGAAGCAAACTTCAAGCCGGACTTCGTTGTCTTCAACGCATCCAAGGCGAAAGTCGAGAACTACAAAGAGCTCGGCCTGCATTCCGACACGGCTGTCGTCTTCAACCTCACGGAGCGCCAGCAGGTCATCATCAACACCTGGTACGGCGGCGAGATGAAGAAGGGCATGTTCTCCATGATGAACTACTTCCTGCCGCTCAAGGGCATCGCTGCCATGCACTGCTCCGCCAACACGGATAAGCAGGGCAAGAACACGGCTATCTTCTTCGGCCTCTCCGGCACGGGCAAGACGACGCTGTCGACGGATCCGAAGCGCCTGCTGATCGGCGATGATGAGCACGGCTGGGATGATGACGGTATCTTCAACTTCGAGGGTGGCTGCTACGCAAAGGTCATCAACCTCGATCAGGAATCCGAGCCGGACATCTTCGGTGCCATCAAGCGCAACGCTCTGCTCGAGAACGTTGTCCTCGACGAGAACGGCAAGATTGACTTCGCCGACAAGTCCATCACGGAGAATACGCGTGTATCCTATCCGATCGACCACATCAAGAGCACGGTCAAAGACTTCGTCAACGACCGCAGCGCTGCTCCGGCAGCCAAGAGCGTCATCTTCCTCGCAGCTGATGCCTTCGGTGTTCTGCCGCCGGTTTCCATCCTGACGCCGGAACAGATGCAGTACTACTTCCTCTCCGGCTTCACGTCCAAGCTGGCTGGCACGGAGCGCGGCATCACGGAGCCGACTCCGACGTTCTCCGCTTGCTTCGGCCAGGCATTCCTCGAGCTGCCGCCGACGAAATACGCGCATGAGCTCGTAAAGCGCGTCAAGGCTAACGGCACGAAGGCATACCTCGTCAACACGGGCTGGAACGGCTATGGCAAGCGCATCTCCATCAAGGATACGCGCGGCATCATCGACGCCATCCACAGCGGTGCCATCAACGAAGCTCCGACGAAGAAGATCCCGTACTTCGGTCTCGAGATCCCGACGAAGCTCGAAGGCGTTGCTACGGAAGTCCTCGATCCGAAGGATACCTACAAAGATCCGTCCAAATCCAAGTGGGATTACAAAGATGAGTCCGAGTGGGATACGAGAGCAAAGAAGCTCGCTCAGATGTTCATCGACAACTTCGCAAAGAAGTATGCAGACACCGAGATTGGCAAAGGCCTCGTCGCAGCTGGCCCGCAGCTCTGATTCGCTCGTCGCACATCAAGCCGCATAGTAATATAGAAGGAAGAGTCTCATGGAGGCTCTTCCTTTTTGTGTTCGGTTTGTGTCCTGCGCCGCCGCGGCTCTCGTGCGGGGTAGTGCGGGGTAGGTAGATAGAGGATTGACAGGCGTGCTAGAATGAGGGAAAGATCACCGATAGAAAGGATTCAATGCTGCTCATGAAGATCCAAGACTCAGTCCAGTACCTCAAGGGCGTCGGCCCCAAGAAGAAAGCGGAGCTGGCGCGCCTCGGCATCGCGACGGTCTACGACCTCCTGATGTACTTCCCGCGCACCTACGAGGACCAGAGCGTCCTGACGCGCATCGCGGATCTGCAGCCGGGCACGGTCGCGACAGTCGCGGGGACCATAGTCAACCTGCAGGAGCAGACGGGGCGGCGCGGCCTGACCATCCTGACGGCCTACCTCAATGACGGCACGGGAATCCTGCAGGTCACCTGGTTCAACCAGAAGTACCTCAAGAAGACGCTCAAGGCGGGCCGCCGCGTCTTCGTCAGCGGCAAGGCCGCGTATGCCTACGGCGGCCGCGGCCAGTTCGCCATGAGCCAGCTGCGCAGCTTCCAGGTCCTGGAGCCCGGGGAGCAGGCAGCGGGCCTCTGCGGCATCTTGCCCGTCTACGCGGCCACCGAGCACCTAAACCAGAAGTTCTTCCGCACGCTCATCGCGGAGGCGCTGGAGGCCGCCGGAGATCTTCCCGAGCTCATCCCTGCGCGCATCCTGGCAGCGCATCATCTCATGGGGCGCAGGGAGGCCCTGCACGCCGCCCACTTCCCGAAGGATGGGGCAGAACTCAAGCGGGCGCGCTACCGGCTGGCCTTCTCGGAGCTCTACCTGATTCAGTGCGGACTGCTGCTCTTAAAGAAGCAGTCGCAGGAGACGAAGCGCGGCATCCGCCATCAGCCAAGCGGCAAACTCGTCAAGGCTGTTCTTGCGGGACTGCCCTTTACGCTGACGCACGACCAGCAGCAGGCGTGGCAGGAGATCTGCCGCGACATGGAGCGGACGGTGCCGATGCACCGCCTTGTGCAGGGCGACGTCGGCTCGGGCAAGACGGTCATCGCCATGCTCGCGCTCGTCAAGACCGTCGAGAATGGCCGGCAGGGGGCCATGATGGCGCCGACGGAGATCCTCGCCGCCCAGCACTATGAGAACCTCTCGTCAAAGCTCGCGCCGCTCGGCATCCGCGTCGGCTATCTCTCGGGCCACCTGACGCCCAAGAAGCGGCGCGCGATGCATGAGGCCATTGCGCGCCACGAGGTCGACATCGTCATCGGCACGCACGCGCTGATCCAGGATGATGTGCACTTCGCGCATCTCGGCCTCGTCATCACGGACGAGCAGCACCGCTTCGGCATCGCGCAGCGCGCGGCGCTCGAGAAGAAGGGCGCGCATGTACCCGACGTGCTCGTCATGACGGCGACGCCGATCCCGCGCACGATGACCCTGACCGTCTACGGCGACCTCGACGTCTCGTTGATCCGCGAGCTGCCGCCGGGCCGCCAGCCCATCAGCACCTTCGTGCGCCGCCCGGACCGCCGCCCGCTCATCTACCAGTACGTGCGCAGCCAGATCGAGGCGGGCCGCCAGGCCTACGTCGTCTGCCCGCTCATCGAGATGAATGAGGAGAGCGACCTGCCGTCAGCCGAGGAGGTCTACGACGAGCTGCGCTTCGGCATCTTTAGCGGCATCCCGTGCGGCCTCGTCCATGGCAGACTCGCGCCCGCCGAGAAGGAGCGCGTCATGCAGGACTTCTACGCCGACAGGATAAAACTCCTCGTTTCGACGACCGTCATCGAAGTCGGCGTCAACGTGCCGAATGCCAGCATCATGGTCATCGAGCACGCCGAGCGCTTCGGCCTCGCCCAGCTCCACCAGCTGCGCGGCCGCATCGGCCGCGGCTCCTACGCCTCGTACTGCATCCTCGTCTCGGAGGGCAAGACGGAGAACGCGCGCGAGCGCCTGAAGATCATGGCAGAAACCTCCGACGGCTTCAAGCTCGCCGAGGAGGACCTGCGTCTGCGCGGCCCGGGCCAGTTCTTCGGCTCGATGCAGCATGGCCTGCCCGACCTCAAGATCGCGCGCGTGCCGGAAGACCTCGCCATCCTCCTCGACGCCCACAAGGCCGCTGAGGCGACGCTCCTGAGCCAGGGCGACCTCGACTTCATCCGGCCCATCCTCGCGCTGCAGTACAAGGAGAGATTCGCGCACATCATGGAGAATTGACAGGCGCAAAGCGCCGCAGACGTGAAAATATCGGTGGAAAGTCGTCTTTTTCGACGAGACGTCTTGACACAAATGGTGGACATGCTATACAATAGCAATATCTTTTGACGCTAACAGGAGGCGCATACTTTTGACTACGGTAATCGTAAACGGTGCCTGCGGCCGCATGGGCCAGGCAGTCTTAAAAGCGGTACAGGAAGCGGACGGGCTCGAGCTCGTCGGCGCAGTGGACATCAAGGGCGGTGCGGACACGGGCTCGCTCGTCGGCCTGCCGGCAAACGGCATCCTCGTCGAGACAGACCTCGAGGCACTGCTCGCGCGCAAGAAGCCAGAGGTCATGGTCGACTTCACGCGCCCGGACGTCGTCTTCGGCAATGTCATGACGGCGCTTGCACACAAGACCTCGCCGGTCGTCGGCACGACGGGCCTCTCGGACGAGCAGAAGGCAGAGATCGCCAAGGCCGCCGAGGCGAATGATACGCCGGCCTTCATCGCGCCGAACTTCGCCATCGGCGCCGTGCTCCTGATGGTCATGTCGCGCCAGGCAGCCAAGTACATGCCGGATGTTGAGATCATCGAGCTGCACCACGACAAGAAGCTCGACGCACCGTCCGGCACGGCCATCCAGACGGCGGCCATGATCGCGGAAGTCCGCAAGGCCCACAAGCAGGGCAACCCCGATGAGTTCGAGAAGCTCGAGGGCGCGCGCGGCGCCGACTACGAGGGCATGCACATCCACAGCGTGCGCCTGCCGGGCTATGTCGCGCATCAGGAAGTCATCTTCGGCGGCCTCGGCCAGACGCTGACCATCCGCCACGATTCGATGAACCGCGAGTCCTTCATGCCGGGCGTCGTGCTCGCCGCCAAGAAGGTCCGCAGCCTCAAGGGCCTGACGGTCGGCCTCGACAAGCTGCTCGACTGATACAACCTTTGTTTTCCTTATCTATAACATAAACAACTGCATTGCAGAAAGGAACGATGGACATGAAGAAGTACAATGTAGCAATCCTTGGCGCAACGGGCGCCGTCGGCCAGGAATTCCTCAACCTCATCGAGGAGCGCAATTTCCCCTTTGCCAACCTCAAGATGCTCGCTTCGAAGCGCAGCGCTGGCAAGAAGATCCAGTTCATGGGCAAGGAGTACACGGTTGAGGAGACGACGGACGAGTCCTTCAAGGACGTCGAGATCGCTCTGTTCGCCGGCGGTGCTGCCAGCAAGCAGTTCGCTCCGGCAGCCGTCAAGGCCGGTGCCGTCGTCATCGACAACTCGAGCGCCTTCCGCATGGATCCGGAAGTCCCGCTCGTCGTTCCGGAGGTCAACCCGCAGGCCATCGCCCGCCACAAGGGCATCATCGCCAACCCGAACTGCTCGACGATCATCATGATGATGGCCCTCAAGCCGCTCTACGACCTCTCGAAGATCAAGCGCATCGTCGTCTCGACGTACCAGGCTGTCTCGGGCGGCGGCAAGGAAGCTATGGCCGAGCTCGAGCAGCAGGTCGATGACATCGTCGCCGGCCGCGAACCGCAGGCGAACATCCTGCCGGGCGCGAAGTTCCCGAAGCACTACCAGATTGCCTTCAACCTCATCCCGCAGATCGACGTCTTCTACGACAACCTCTACACGAAAGAGGAGATGAAGATGGTCAACGAGACGAAGAAGATCCTCGAGGATGACAGCCTGCGCATCACGGCCACGACGGTCCGCGTGCCGGTCTACCGCAGCCATGCCGAGTCCGTCAACATCGAGTTCGAGGACGAGGTCAGCGTCGAGGCAGCCCGCAAGGCCATCGATGCCTTCCCGGGTGCCATCGTCCGCGACAACCCGGCTGAGCAGATCTACCCGATGCCGCTCTTCACGTCCGGCAAGAACGACGTCGAAGTCGGCCGCATCCGCAAGGATGAGTCCATCGAGCACGGCCTGAACCTCTGGGTCTGCGGCGACCAGATCCGCAAGGGCGCTGCGCTCAACGCCCTGCAGATTGCCGAGTACATGATCAAGAACGACATGATCTGAAGCTGAACCAAGATAAAGAGAACCGCCCTTCGGGGCGGTTTTTCATGCATGCATCCGATTGAGAAAGTGAGAAGAAGAATATGAAGTCTTACTCGTTTACTCCGCAGGGCGTCTGCGCCAAGCGGATCACCTTTGCCATCGGCGACGACGGCAAGCTCCACGACGTGCACTTCGTCGGCGGCTGCCCGGGCAACCTCTCCGCCATCGGCAAGCTGCTCGAGGGAGCGGATCCCCAGAGCACAGCAGACCTCCTGCAGGGCAACGACTGCCGCGGCCGCGGCACCTCGTGCGCCGACCAGCTCGCCATCGCGCTGAACGGAGCCTTAGGCAAGCAGTGAGGCAGGCGACAACAGCAGATTGATAGGGGGAGCCCTTGATACAGCAGAAAGCACAGACGATGCGCAAGTGATCGTCTGTGCTTTTTCTGCTGCATGTGCCTGGTCTGGATGTTCCTAGATGTTCCTGGATATTCCTGAATGTTCTAGGTGATCTGGATTCTTTAGAGGGAGCGCGTACTTGTTGGAGCTGCCCGCTCGCCGCATCATGTAGTCGTAATCCTCCCACTCTTCCTGGGTGGGATTCTTGTCAAACGGGTAGATCGCAGTGACCGTCAGCGGCTTGTACATGTAGGGCATCTCCCTTGGTAGGTTTCTTACCGTTAGATTTCGATGCAGCATCGTGAAATCCTGCCATGCTCATACAGATGAGATGGATATTAGAATAGATCACTGTGACTCCCCGTACGAGTCAGCGTCAACGTTAGAATGTCAGTTTCGACTTTGTAAATCAGCAACCAATCCGGCAGAATATGACATTCACGGAAACCGGCGTAGTTTCCCGACAGGGCATGATCCCGATACTTGGCAGGAAGCAATTGCTCCATCACAAGACAGTCAAGTACTTCCTGAAAAAGCTCCGGGGTATGCCCAGGCTGCTTGATTACCCGCTTGTAATCCTTGCGGAATTGTTTGCGGAAGCGGATCTTAAGCATTCAGGGTCTCCATGACATCTTCAACAGAATCATAAGTCTTGCTGAGATTGCGATGATGATTTACATCGTCAACAGCTCTTAAGGTCTCTAGCTCATTAGGAGAAATACGCAGATCGAACGGGATACCGCCATAGCGGACAACGGTGCGCAGGAACATATTGATTGCTGTAGAAGTCGGGATACCCAGATCCGCAAAAATAGTTTCTGCCTGATGCTTCAAATCTGCATCGACACGAAGATTCAGCGTTTTTGTATCAGCCATAAGAATCAACTCCTTTTATTGATATTATAAAGCTAAATGAGGAAAATGTAAAGTAATTTACTTTACAACATAAGATGTATTGACGTCGTCTGTGCTTTTGTTCAGTCAACTATTGCTTTTTGGGGAAGGCGATTGTCAGCCCTTTGTCTGTGGCAGGAGCTTGCCGCCGCCGGGCAGGTCGATGGTCCTGCCAGCAAGGGCGCTGTTCTGGCTTGCATCGTAGTAGATGTTATGGCCGTTGCTCTTGATGTTAGCAAAGGAGGCATCCTTGTCGCTGATGGAAGTCACATAGGAATTCGCTGTGAGCTCCCAGCTGCTCGATCGGTCGAGCGCGATGGAGGCACTGTCGGCTTGATTGTCTTCGTTCAGTGAGCCGCGCCAACTGCTGCCGTCGGTGAGCGCCTTCCGTCGTGATGTCAACATGGTCGGCCTCAATACTGGTGCGTGACGGCATCATCACGGTGAAAGAAGCGGCCAAGCGGGCGGGCATGACGGAAGAAGTGTTCCGCAAGCTGTCTATGCGATGATTGATGCCGAAATTTGCCTGACTATGTTGCATGACGGAAGAGGCACATCCTTTCAGGAAAACTATAGGATTGGGGCGTAAGATGGTCATCAAAGCCAAGATGTGGTAAGATAGAAGCAAGTGAGCGGGGATTCCCGCGTGAGTGCTTTGGAGGTATGTAGTATGGCCAACAACGAAGAAACCATGATGTTCCGGTTTGGGAACGATGAGAATAAGGCGGAGAAGATCATCCGCTCGGTCTGCGCGGCGATGGAGGAGAAGGGGTACAACCCAATCAACCAGCTCGTCGGCTATCTGCTCTCGGGCGATCCGGCGTATGTGACGAGCCACAATGATGCGCGCAGCAAGATCCGCACGCTCGAGCGCGATGAGCTCTTAGAGGAGCTCGTGCGCTCGTATCTGGAAAAGGGCGGCAAGAGATGAAGCGATACATGTCACTCGATATCGGCGACCGCACGATCGGCATCGCGGTCAGCGACCTTCTGGGCCTGACGGCGCAGGGCGTCGAGACGATCCGCCGCAAGTCGCTCGCAGATGACCTCAAGCGCCTCGGCGAGCTCATGGAAGTGTACGAGACGAAGTCGCTCGTCTCGGGGCTCCCCAAGAACATGGACGGCACGGAGGGCGACCGCTGCGCCATCGTCAAGGAGTTCATGGCAGAGGTCAAGAAGGCGTATCCTGAGGTGGAGGTCTTCTTCTGGGACGAGCGTCTCTCGACGGTCGCGGCGACGCGCTCGCTCATCGAGGCCGATGTCTCGCGCCGCAAGCGCAAGAAGGTCATCGACAAGATGGCGGCTGTCTTCATCCTGCAGGGCTTTTTGGACAGCAAGCGTTGACAAGCCTTCCCGCGATACGATAAAATGAAACCAGTAAAATCGAGATTTTGGCACGACCAGAAAGAAGAGGTGAGTCCTATGGCAGAGGATATGATGAATGAGGACGACATCGTTGTCGTCATGACGGACGAGGCGGGCAATGAGTACTATTACCGCGAAGAGATGATCATCCCGGTAGAGGATGAGAAATACGCGCTGCTCGTCGGCATCCACGATGAGGATGAGGAGCACGCCCACACGTGCGGCTGCGGTTGCGAGGACGATGACGAGGACGTCATCATCGCGAAGATCGTCACGAACGAGGACGGCGAGGATGAGTACGTCGAGCCGACGGACGAGGAGTTCGAGGCGGTCCAGCAGGCCTACAACGCGCTGGTCGACGAAGCCGAAAAGGACTGAATGACGAAATGATTGGCTGCTATCCATCTGGATGGCGGCTTTTTCATGTACGGAGAACGATTTATGCATGGGAATAAGAAAGAGCGCGCGCCGAAACAGGCGCCGCAGCCCGCTGAGACGGTGAAGCAGCAGGAGAATGCAGCTGTGCCAGAAAGCAAGCCGCAGGACGTTTCGGCGCCGAAGACGTTGCCGGAAAAAGAAGAGGCTCCATCTGTAAACGATGGCACTGAAGATAATGGCGCTGCAGGAGCCGCAGAGTCCGCGAAGGATATAGCAGCAGAGGACGCTGCGGTGAAGTCTGTCGCATCAAAAGCAGATACGGCTGCCGAAGGTGAGAAACACGAGGAAAACGAGAAGCCCGAGAAATCGGAGCAGGAGGGGAAAGCCGAGAACGCGGAGAAGGCGCAGGAGCCAGGAACGGGCGGCAGCCCATCGCCTGCAGCGGAGTCGAGGGCGCCTTCCAAGCCATCCGAGCCTTCCAAGCCATCCGAGCCTTCCAATCTTTTAGAGCCATCTGCTAGGGAGAAGCTGCGCGCAGCACTCAGCCGCCTCGGCTGGAAGAAGTGGGCGGCGATTGCGGCAGTCTTTGCCGTCCTGCTGGGGGCGGGGCTCTTCCTGGCCTTTGGCACGACGCATGTCATTGAGCGCTCGGACCGCGATGCCAAGGAGAACATCTACATGGTCGTCAAGCCGGGCACGACGGCGTCGGAGATCTCGGACCACCTGACGCGGCTCGGCGTTATCGACAGCCGCCTGCGCTTCTGGTGGCTCATGAAGCTCCAGGGCGATGCCCAGAAGTTCAAGACGGGCACGTACGCCTTCGCGCCGCACATGGACGAGCAGGCCGTGCTCGACAAGCTCGTCTTGGGCGACACGACGGTCGTGCGGTTCACGATCCCCGAGGGCTTCGGCATCAAGGAGATCGCGAAGCGCCTCGCGGACGAGGGCCTCGTCGACGAGCAGGAGTTTCTCGCCGAGGCGAAGGACTTCGCGCCGTACGATTACATGAAGAAGCGCCCGAATGAGCGCTATGCGGCGGAGGGCTACCTCTTCCCGGACACGTATGAGATCCACAGCGAGGTCACGCCTGAGGCCATCATGAAGATGATGGCCGAGGACTTCGACACGCGCCTGACGCCGGAACTGCGCCAGCAGGCGGCGGCGAAGAACCTCTCGATCCACGACCTCGTCACGCTGGCCTCGCTCGTCGAGAAGGAGGCGCGCTACGATGAGGACCGCCCGATCATCGCGCAGGTCTTCTTCAAGCGCCTGCAGATGGGCATGCCCTTGCAGTCGGACACGACGCTGCAGTACCTCATGGCGGGCCCGAAGGAGGACGTCTCCATCGAGGACACGAAGATCGACTCACCCTACAACACGTACCAGCACATGGGCCTGCCGCCCGGACCGATCGCGAGCCCGGGCATGAAGTCCATCCTGGCGGTGCTGAACCCCGCGAGCACCGACTACCTCTACTTCGTAGCCGACCGTCAGGGCCACAACCATTACTCGCAGACGTACGACGAGCACCTGGCCATCGTCGAGCAGGTGCGCTGAGGCGGCGCGGAAGGCACAGATATAAGGGACAGATATGACAGATACAAGCGATTTTGAAAGACTTCTGCGGGAGATGGAGGCGTATGCGGCCGAGCACCATGTCCCGATCATCAACGAGAACGGCCGACAGGTCTTCCTCTCGGTCATCCGCGACTTGCGGCCGCACCGCGTGCTCGAGATCGGCACGGCCATCGGCTACTCGGCGCTGCTGCTCGCCGCCAACGGCGCGGCGGACGCACATGTCACGACGCTCGAGCTCTCCGAGGAGCGCGCTGCGCTCGCTCATGGGTTCATCGCGCGCTCGTCCTACGCGGACCGCATCGAGATCCTGCAGGGCGACGCGGGCGAGCTCTTGACAAAGCTTGCGGGGCCGTATGACTTTGTCTTTATCGACGCGGCCAAGGGCCAGTACGTCGACTACTTCGAGAAGGTGCAGCCGCTCCTGACAGCGGATGCGACCATCGTGGCCGACAATGTCCTGTTCCGCGGCTACGTCATGGGCGAGGAGAAGGCCCCGCGCCGCTACCGCACCATCGTCAAGCGGCTGCGCCGCTACATCGAGCTCACGAGCCATGCGGCGGGCTACGAGACAGAGATCTTTGAGCGCGGCGACGGCCTGGCCGTCTCGCGCCGCTGCCCTGCAGCAAACGAATCAAGAGAATCATCGGAGGAATACCATACATGATAAAAAAGCCTGAGCTCCTGGCCCCAGCAGGGAATCTCGAGAAGATGAAGATGGCGCTGCTCTACGGCGCCGACGCCGTCTACCTCGGCGGCAAGCTCTACGGCCTGCGCGCGCTCGGCGGCAACTTCACGCGAGAAGAGCTGCGCGAGGCGGTCGGGTTCGCCCGCAAGCTCAAGAAGAAGGTCTATGTGACGGTCAACATCTTCCCGCACAACAGCGACCTTCGCGGCCTGCCCGACTACCTGCGCTACCTGCAGGAGATCGGCGTCGACGCACTGCTCGTCGCCGACCTCGGCGTCTTTATGATGGCCCGGGAATGCATCCCTGATATGGAGCTCCACATCAGCACGCAGGCGAACAACACGAACTGGGCGACGGTCAACGCCTGGCACGCGCTCGGCGCGAAGCGCGTCGTGCTCGCGCGCGAGATGTCGCTGCAGGAAGTGCGCGAGATCCGCGAAAAGACATCGGCCGACCTCGAGATGTTCGTCCACGGCGCGATGTGCATCTCGTATTCGGGCCGCTGCCTGCTCTCGAACTACTTCACGGGCCGCGATTCCAACCGCGGCAGCTGTGCGCAGTCGTGCCGCTGGAAGTACGCGCTCGCTGAGGAGACGCGTCCGGGCAAGTACTTCCCGATCGAGGAGGACGAGCGTGGCACCTACATCATGAACTCGAAGGATATGTGCCTCCTGCCGCACATCGCCGACGTCATCGAGAGCGGCGTCGATAGCCTCAAGATCGAGGGCCGCATGAAGAGCGTCCACTACGCGGCGAGCGTCGTGCGCGCTTACCGCCTGGCCATTGACGCCTACTTCGAGGACCCCGCGCACTTCAAGGTCCAGCAGGAGTGGCTCGACGAGCTCGAGAAAGTCTCGCACCGCCCGTACACGACGGGCTTCTACTACCACCAGCCGACGGCGGACGACCAGCTCTACGGCACCTCGTCATACCAGCAGACGTCCGAGTTCATCGGCCTCGTGCGCGACTACGACACGACCACGCAATACGCCACGGTCGAGCAGCGCAATAATATGAAGATCGGTCAGGAAATTGAGGTATTCCAGCCAAATGCCCCCTTGTATCGCCAGGTACTTTCTGATATGCTTGACGAAGAGGGCAATCCCATCGCGGTTGCTCCTCATGCCCAGCAGATCGTCAAGATCCGCATGGACAAGCCGGTTGAACCGTATACGATCCTGCGCCGCGATATCCCGGCCAAGGCCTGAGGCGCGCGCAGGGCAGAGGAAAGAAGGTCTTTTCTATGGCAGAATCCAAAACATCTGTCCGTTACTTTGGCAGAGCTACTGGACGCGTCCAGGGCGTGGGCTTCCGCATGTTCGTGCAGCAGCACGCATCGGAGCTCGGCCTGACGGGCTGGGTGCGCAATATGGAGGACGGCAGCGTCGAGATGGAGATCCAGGGTGACCCCGAGAAAGTCGACAAGCTCTCAGTACTGATCCGCGAGGGCAATTACTTCATCAAGGTAAAAGAACTGAAGTTTGAGCCAGTCGAGACGGTGCCCAATGAGACGCGCTTTGTCGTCCGTTACTGAGCACATGCCATTGGCCAGAATTTGAGGCGGGAAGAGCCGGCGCAGCCGTCTTCTGACCCGCTTTATTTTTTTATAGAAACGTCTACACAACGTCTACACATTGAAAGGGAGGAATCCTCATGCCACGCATCCTTGTACTTCATGGGCCAAACCTCAACCTGCTCGGCACGCGCGAGCCGGAGATCTACGGCTCGACGACGCTCGACGACATCAACGAGATGATCGCGGAGCGTGCGGCTGAGGCCGGCATCGAGACGGCGTTCTACCAGTCGAACCACGAGGGCGACCTCGTCGATGCTATCCAGCAGGCCAACCACAAGTTCGACTTCATTATCTTCAACGCGGCGGCCTTCACGCATTACAGCATCGCCATCCGCGATGCCATCGCGGCCATCGACGTGCCGGTCATCGAGGTGCACATCTCGAACATCCACCAGCGCGAGGAATTCCGCCACACGTCGGTGCTCGCTCCGGTGGCGATGGGCCAGATCTGCGGCCTCGGCGTCGAGAGCTATCTCGCCGCGCTCGAGGCCATCATCTACAAGCTCAACCGGGCGGAGTAATCAGATTAGGGGGATGATCCTTTGAATGAAAACCGTTTGACCGCACTGCGCGCCCTGCTGCAGGAGAAGGGGCTCGACGCAGTCGTCGTGACAAAATACGTGAACCTTCATTACTTCAGCGGCTTCCGCGGCGATGACACGACGCTCGTCATCACGAGGGACGAGGCGCTGCTCGTCACCGACAACCGCTACACGGAGCAGGCCGAGAAGCAGGCGCCGCTCTTCACCGTCGTCGAGCACCGCCATGGACTCTTGAAGAAGACGGCGGAGCTCATCGCAAAGCTCGGCTGCCACAGCGTCGGCTTCGAGGGCCGCTCGATGGTCTACGCCGACTATCGAGCGCTCAAGGACATGCTCGTGGGCATCGACTTCGGCACGATGCTCGACCTCGACGCGCTGCGCCAGGTCAAGGACGAGGAGGAGATCGCCTGCATCCGCCGCGCCTGCTCCTTTGCCGACAAGGCCTTTGAGGACATCGTCCACTTCATCCGTCCGGGCCGCACGGAGATCGAGGTGGCCGCGCGCCTCGAACAGGTCATGCGCGAAGCGGGCTCTGAGAAGCCGTCCTTCGACACGATCGTCGCCTCGGGCCTGCGCGGCAGCATGCCGCACGGCACGGCGACGGAGAAGGTCATCGAGGCGGGCGACTTCGTGACGATGGACTACGGCGCGAAGTACCAGGGCTACTGCTCCGACATCACGCGCACCGTCTGCGTCGGCGAGGCGACGGCGCGCCAGCGCGAGGTCTACGGGGCCGTGCTCGGCGCGCAGGAGCTCGTGCTCTCGCTCATCGCGCCGGGGAAATCCGGCAAAGAGATCGACGCAGCCTCGCGCGAATTCCTCAAGAAGTACGACCTCGCGCAGTACTTCGGCCACGGGCTCGGCCACAGCCTAGGCCTCGAGATCCACGAGGAGCCGCGCCTCTCGCCGTCGAGCACCTGCGAGCACCTCGCGGTGGGCATGCTGATTACCGATGAGCCGGGCGTCTACCTGCCGGGCTGGGGCGGCCTGCGCATCGAGGACACCGTGCTCGTCACCGCGACGGGCAGCGAGCGCCTGACCAAGTCCTCCAAGCAGCTCGTCGAGATCCGCTGACGCGCAGTGCTTGACGATGGGCCGCAAGTTGATTATAATAAAGAATGTTATGATACGTTTCGTATCTTGAATTTGAATCAGAAATGAAATAATGAAGTTTTTGGAGGGCGTAGAATGATTAACAGTACTGATTTCCGCACGGGCTTAACGATTGAAATTGATGGCGGTGTCTGGCAGATCGTGGATTTCCAGCACGTAAAGCCGGGCAAGGGCGCTGCTTTCGTACGCACGAAGATCAAGAATGTTGAGACGGGTGCAGTGGTAGAGCGTACCTTCAATCCGAATGAAAAGATGCCGGCAGCTCACCTCGAGACGCGCAACATGCAGTACCTCTACGAGGCCGATGGCATGTACACGTTCATGGACACGGAGACGTACGAGCAGACGGAGCTCAACAAGGAGCAGCTCGGCGATGCGCTGAACTACCTCATGGAGAACATGGAAGTCTCGCTGCAGACGTTCAAGGGCCGCATCATCGGCATCCAGCTGCCGAACTCCGTCAACCTCAAGGTTGTCGAGTGCGAGCCGAGCGTCAAGGGCAACACGGCTACGGGCGCCACGAAGATTGCCAAGGTCGAGACGGGCTACGAAGTCCGCGTGCCGCTCTTCGTCAACGAGGGCGATACGCTCCGCATCGATACGCGCACGGGCAACTACATCGAGCGCGCATAAGAAACATCTGCTTCTCTTGGCAGCTGCTGCGCCAGGCATGTTCATGCAACTGGTACAGCAGCTGCATTTCTTTCATTTTTATTTTGTTTTATTTTCGTTCTTGGCAGGAAAAAGCGTTCGAGTCCGCGAATAGTACAGTATAAATATGCATGGGAGAGGCATGTTATACGCCCTCTTGTGCGGATTACCGTTTATGCGCAGTCCCATGGGCTGCCCCAGGCAAGGAGGCCTTTATCATGGCAAACGAAAAAGAAATCATCAAAAAAGATTCGAGTCTCGGCGCGATCCGCATCGCGGATGAGGTCGTCAGCATCATCGCGGGCCTGGCTGCTACGGAGGTCGACGGCATCGCCGGCATGAGCGGCGGCATTGCGGGCGGCATTGCCGAGATGCTCGGCCGCAAGAACTTCGCCAAGGGCGTCAAGGTCGAAGTCGGCGAGAAGGAAGCCGCTGTCGACCTCTACATCATCGTCAAGTACGGCGTGCGCATCCCGGACATCGCCCTCGCGGTGCAGGAGAACGTCAAGCAGGCCATCGAGACGATGACGGGCCTCTCCGTCGTCGAGGTCAACGTCCACGTACAGGGCGTCGGCTTCCCGGAGGAGAATGCGAAGGCCGATGAGGTACGCGTGCGCTGATCTGGAGCGAGGCGGATACTATGGGGATTATCAACCGTTTTTTGCTGTTTGTCTCGATGATTGGCCTGGCCCTGCTCTCCGTGCTCGTGCTCGTGCTCTGCATGGGAGTCCTGCCAGAGTCGATCTGGCTCAATGAGATCCACTACATCCTGTCCCGCCGCGAGACGGTCGCCGTCTCGGTCGTCCTCCTCCTGGTCGCGCTCCACCTGCTCGGCGTCTCCTTGCGGGGGCGTGCGGAGCGCACGCACGAGCGCGGCGACTTCATCCTGCTGCAGGGGGCAGAGGGCGACGTCCGCGTCGCCCTGCCCGCCATCCGCGCGATGGCCGAGCGGACGCTCCTTTCGCTGCACGGCATCCGCATGGCGAAGGTGCGCGCCCAGCGCGTCAGGGCCTCGAAGAAGGCACCTGAGACGCTGCGCCTCGTGCTCGACCTGACGGTCAGCCGCGGCACGCCCGTCGCATCGCTCACGGAGGCGGCCGCCGCGGCCATCCGCACGGAACTCCGTGAGACGATGGGACTCGAGGACGTTGCCGTCGAGTCGCACATCACGGCGTTCTCGGACGCTGTGCCTGCGGGCAAGCGCCGCGTGGTCTGAGGCGTGAGGCGGTGGAAAAATGAAAGAAGAATTCAAAGAATGGCTGGCGATGATCTGGCAGGAGGACCGGGGGCAGTGCCTTGGCCTCGCCTCCGGCATCATCCTGGCCCTGATGATCCTGCTGATCGGCTTCTGGCGCACGGCCTTCATCGTGCTGTGCGGCGGCGTTGGCCTCTACCTCGGCCGCAAGTCGGACCGCGAAGAGGACTTCTTCGGCAGGATTGCCGATGACCTGCTCGACCGCATCAACCGCTTGTGCAGCTAGCGGGCGGCGGAAACGGCCATCACGATACATGATTTTAGGAAGGTTAGGAAAGGTTAGGAATGAGTCGTAGACAAGCAAGGGAAGTCGCGCTGCAGGCGCTCTTCCAGTTAGACCTGAACCCGGCGGAAACGGCCGCTCAGGAAGAGATGCAGGAGACACTCGCCCTCGACACGGCGCTCGGCGAGGCCGAGGCGATGAGTGCGCATGACCGCGCGTTCGCCGCGCAGCTCGTGCACGGCACGCGCGCGAACGTAGAGGCCATCGATGCCCAGATCGCCGCGAACTCGCGCGAATGGAAGGTGGAGCGCATGGCGGCCGTCGACCGCAACCTCACGCGCATGGCAACGTATGAGATGTGCTTTGCCGAAGAGAAGCTCACACCGAACATCGCCATCAACGAGGCGGTAGAACTGGCAAAGAAGTATGGTACGGATGACTCCAGCCGCTATGTGAACGGGATTCTCGGCGCGATCATGAAGAGCGCGAAGAGCGCAGAGTGACGCAGACAGGAGCCAGACTTTTTGTCTGGCTTCTTTCTTGTAATACGGGAATCTGAAAGAAGACAGGAGAAGGCAGGAGAAGGGGGATTGCTGCCGTGGGGATACACAACGTCAGTGAGGTCACGAACTATATCAAGCGGATGTTCCAGCGCGAGCCCGTGCTCGGCTGCATCCAGGTCCGCGGGGAGCTGTCGAACTTCCGCTGCTACGCCTCGGGCCACTGCTACTTCACGCTGAAGGACGCCGCGTCGGCCATCAAGTGCGTGATGTTCCGGAGCCGCGCGCAGGGCCTGCGCTTCCGGCCGGAGAACGGCATGCAGGTCGTCGTCAGCGGCAGCATCTCGGTCTACGAGCGCGACGGCGTCTACCAGCTCTACGCTGACCACATGATGCCGGAGGGCGCGGGCGACCTCGCGCTCGCCTTCGAGCAGCTCAAGGCGAGACTCGCATCTGAGGGGCTCTTCGACGATGCGCACAAGAAGCCCCTGCCGCGCTTCCCGAAGCGCATCGGCATCGTCACCTCGATCTCGGGCGCCGTGCTGCGTGACATCTACCACGTCTCGAAGCGCCGCTGGCCCGCGGTGCAGCTCGTCTTGCGCCCCGTGCTCGTCCAGGGCGAGGAGGCAGCCGCGCAGATCGCCGCGGCCATCGCCTTCTTCAACGAGAAGTACCCCGTCGATGTGCTGATCGTCGGCCGTGGCGGCGGCTCGATGGAGGACCTCTGGGCCTTCAACGAGGAGCCCGTCGTGCGTGCCATCTACGCCTCGAAGATTCCCGTCATCTCGGCCGTCGGCCACGAGACGGACTTCACGCTCGCCGACTTTGCGAGCGACCAGCGGGCCGCGACGCCCTCGCAGGCGGCTGAGCTCACCGTGCCGGACCGCATGGAGCTGCTGCGCTACACGGAGAGCCTGATGGCGCGCCTCTCGCAGCAGGAGAGGCGCCAGCTGCAGGAGAAGCGCCTGCGCCTCGCGGCCTGCCTCCGCAGCGCCGCCCTGCAGAACCCGCAGCTCCTGCTCGCGGGCCGCGCCCAGCGCCTTGACCGCGCAATCGCCGCGCTCGAGTCGCAGATGAAGGGCCAAATGAAGGAAAAGCGCCACGCGCTCGAGATCGTGCTGCAGCAGCTCGACTACCTGAACCCCGTGCACATCCTGCGCCAGGGCTACGGCATCGTCGAGAAGGAGGGGGCGCCCCTGACGAGCGTCCGCGCCGTAAAGGGAGGCGACCTCCTCACCATCACCCTGAAGGACGGCCGCATCCCGGCGCGCGCCGGGAAGGTGCAGGGAGAGGACAACCAGGAGCAGTGAGCCGGCGGGAAAAGAAAGGAAGAAGTTGCATATGCCAAGAAAGAAAGAGCTCTCGTTTGAGGAATCACTGGAAAAGCTCGAGGCCATCGTCAAGGAGATGGAGGGCGGCGACCTGACGCTCAAGGACCTCATGAGCCATTACTCCGAGGGCGTCGGCCTTGCCAAGAACTGCATGGGCGCCCTCGAGCGCGCCGAGCAGACGATGGACCTGCTCGTCAAGGAGAATGAAGCGACGGGCAAGGTCGAAGAGAGCAAGCTTGATATTGAGGGATAAGGGGAATGATGATATGTTGAAGGAACTTTGGAAAGAGCGTCAGCAGCTGGTCGAAGAGCAGCTCGTCCGTGAACTGGAGCAGGAGCCGCCTCTTGACGCGCGCCTCGCTGAGTCGATGCGCTACAGCCTCATGGCGGGCGGCAAGCGCCTGCGCCCGATCCTCTTGATGGCGGCGGCCGATGCCGTCGGCGCGAAGGGAACGGACTACCTGACGGCGGCCTGCGCCCTCGAGATGATCCACACGTACTCCCTGATCCACGACGACTTGCCGGCGATGGACAACGACGACTACCGCCGCGGCAAGCTGACGAACCACAAGGTCTACGGTGACGGCATGGCTGTGCTCGCGGGCGATGCGCTCCTGACGCTCGCCTTCGAGGTCATCGCGCGCCAGAAGCACACGGACCCGGCGACTCTTTTGCGTGTCGTGCAGGAGATCAGCACGGCGGCCGGCATGAACGGCATGGTCGGCGGCCAGGCCATCGACCTCGAGTCGGAGGGCCACCGCATCCCGATGCAAGAGCTCCAGAAGATGCACATGGGCAAGACGGGCGCGCTCTTCCGCGCCGCCCTAAGAAGCGGCGCCATCCTCGCGGGCGCCACGGAAGGCCAGCTCGCGGCCCTGACCTCGTATGCCGAGGGCTTCGGCCTTGCCTTCCAGATCACGGACGACATCCTCGATGTGACGGGCGACGAGAAGCTCATCGGCAAGCCGGTCGGCAGCGACATCCGCAACGAGAAGTCGACGTACGTGACGCTGACCTCGCTTGACGAGGCCCAGCGCCTCGCCGAAGAGACCGTGGACAAGGCGGTCAAGGCGCTCGCCGTTTTCGGCCCTGAAGCCGATTTCCTGCGCCAGCTCGTCCGCTACATGCTCGAGCGAAAGAATTGAGAATTGATGGGAAGTGTTTCGATGGGGAGTGTTTCCATGTATGCATTGCTCAACCGCATAGAGAAACCCGAGGATGTCAAGGCGCTCACGGTCCGCGAGCTCGAGCAGCTGGCATCCGAACTGCGCCATTTCATCATTGATACCGTCTCGCAGAACGGCGGCCACCTCGCGCCGAACCTCGGCACGGTGGAACTGACGCTCGCGCTCTACAGCGTCTTTTCGTTCCCGGGGGACAAGCTCGTCTGGGATGTCGGTCACCAGGCCTACACCCACAAGATCCTCACGGGCCGCAGGGATGCGTTCAAGACACTGCGCAAGAAGGGCGGCATCACCGGCTTCCCGAACCGCTCAGAGTCCGTCTACGACGCCTTCGGCGTCGGCCATGCGAGTACCTCCATCTCGGCGGCCCTCGGCATGGCCCTCGCGCGCGATGCCAGGGGGGAGAAGAACCAGGTCATCGCCGTCATCGGCGACGGCGCGCTGACGGGCGGCGAGTCGTTCGAGGCGCTCAACAACGCCGGCGACCTCGGCACGAAGCTCATCGTCATCCTCAACGACAACGAGATGTCCATCGACGCCAATGTCGGCGCCATGAGCGAGTACCTCTCGCGCATCCGCATCGCGCCGCAGTATGCGCGCGCCAAGCGCGACATGGGCAGCCTGCTCATGAGCATCCCGCACATCGGCGACAAGGTCTACAAGACGGCGAGCTACCTCAAGGACGGCGTGCGCTCCGTGCTCGTGCCGGGCAGCCTCTTCGAGGAGATGGGCTTCCACTACATCGGCCCAATCGACGGCCACAACATCGGCCTCTTAGAGGAAGTGCTGGCGAGCGCCAAGGAGATGGAGGGCCCCGTGCTCATCCACATCCACACCGTCAAGGGCAAGGGATACAAGCCGGCCGAGCAGGCGCCCGATAAGTTCCACGGCGTCGGCTGCTTCGACCCGAGCACGGGTAAGTCTGCGAAGAAGGCGGGCTGTGCGCCCTCCTACACCTCTGTCTTTAGCAAGGCGCTCATCGAGCTCGCGAAGGACCGCCCCGACATCCTCGCCATCACGGCGGCCATGCCGTCGGGCACGGGCCTCAAGGCCTTCGGCCAGGCGTACCCGAAGCGCTTCTTCGACGTCGGCATCGCCGAGGAGCACGCGATGACGCTGGCCGCTGGCATGGCGGCCGCGGGCATGCACCCCGTCATCGCGCTCTACTCGACGTTCGCGCAGCGCGCCTACGACCAGCTCATCCACGATGTCTGCCTGCAGAACCTGCCCGTGACGCTCTGCCTCGACCGCGCCGGCCTCGTCGGCGAGGACGGCCCGACGCATCACGGCGTCTTCGACCTCTCGTACTTGCGCCAGATGCCCAACATGTGCGTCATGGCGCCAAAGGACGAGGAGGAGCTTCGCCATATGCTCGCGACAGCTATCGCGATAGAGGGGCCCGCTGCCGTGCGCTACCCGCGCGGCGCCGGCCTCGGCGTGCCGCTCACGGACTCGCTTGAGACCTTGCCCGTCGGCAAGGCCGAAGTGCTGCAGGAGGCGGGCGATATCGCCTTTCTGGCCGTCGGCACGATGGTCGAGAAGGCAAAGGAAGCAGCCGCCATCCTCAAAGAGGAGGGCATCGAGGCGGCCGTCGTCAACATGCGCTTCATCAAGCCGCTCGATACAGAGCGGATCGATGAGATGGCTAGGACGAAAAGGCTCCTCATCACGGCCGAGGAGAATGTGCTTGCGGGCGGCTTCGGCTCGGCCGTGGCCGAATACCTCGCGGATCACGGCATCGAGGTGCCGCTTTTGCGCTTCGGCATCCCCGACCGCTTCATCGAGCAGGGCCCGCGCCGTGAGCTCTTATCGCTCTGCGGCCTGCAGCCCGATGAGATGGCCGAGCGTATCCGCGAGCGGCTGAGCCAGCTGGACGAGAACGCATGATACAGGCATGATACAAGATAGTTGAGAGAAAGAGAAGGGTAAGCGAATGGCAAAAGAACGATTGGACATCCTGCTCGTCGAGCGGGGGCTGGCCGGCAGCCGCGAGCGCGCGAAGCGCATGATCATGGCGGGCGAGGTCCTCGTCGACGGGCAGAAGATCGACAAGGCCGGCACGACGGTCAAGGCCGAGGCCGAGATACGGCTGCTCGGCCACGACATCCCCTACGTCAGCCGCGGCGGCCTCAAGCTCGAGAAGGCGATGAAGGAATTCGGCGTGCGGCTGCAGGACAAGGCAGCGGCCGACATCGGCGCCTCGACGGGCGGCTTCACTGACTGCATGCTGCAGAACGGCGCGAAGAAGGTCTACGCCATCGATGTCGGCTACGGCCAGCTGGCCTGGAAGCTGCGCACCGACGCGCGCGTCCGCAACATGGAGCGCACGAACATCCGCACAGTCACGCCGGAGATGATCGGCGAGCCCCTCGACTTTGCCTCCATCGACGTCGCCTTCATCTCGCTGACGAAGGTCCTGCCCGTCGCCTACACCCTGCTCAAGGAGACGGGCGAGATCGTCGCGCTCATCAAGCCGCAGTTCGAGGCGGGCCGCGAGAACGTCGGCAAGAAGGGCGTCGTGCGCGACCCCGCCGTCCACGAGGAAGTCATCCGCAAGGTCACGGCCTTCGCGCGAGAGATTGGCTTCTGCCCGCTCGCGCTGACGTACTCGCCCGTCAAGGGGCCCGAGGGCAATATCGAGTATCTCATCTACCTCTCGCGCGCAGCAGGCGAAGACACGGTGACAGAGGAGCGGCTGCAGGAAGTCGTCGCCGAGGCCCATGCGGACCTGGATCATTAATCCATTGCCAGACGCCCAAGCGGAGCTGGGCCATGGCAGAGAGGAGATTCTATGCTGACGATAGCAGTTTTCCCGAATACGAATAAGCCGGAGGCCCCGCGGGTCCTGCAGCGCATCCTCGACTTCTATGCGGACAAGGACGTGCGCATCATCATGCCGGTGGAGGAGGCGCGCATCTTCCAGCACGCGGGCTACGGCGTCACCGACATCGAGAACGTCAAGACAGACATTGCGCTGAGCATTGGCGGCGACGGCACGCTCTTGGGCGTCTGCCGCCGCTACAGCCACCATGCTGTGCCCGTCTGCGGCGTCAACATCGGCACGCTCGGCTTCATGGCCGACATCGAGCTCCACGAGCTCGAGAAGAAATTGCAGAAACTCCTCGACGGCGATTACCGCATCGAGCACCGCCTGCTGCTCGCGGGCTCCGTCATCTCGGGCGGCAAGGAGCGCTTTCTCGGCCACGCCATCAACGACATCGTCGTCAAGGGCGGCGTCGCGCGCATGCTGCACCTCGGCCTCACGATCAACGAGAGCCATCTGCTCGACTGCAAGGCCGACGGCATCATCATCTCGTCGCCGACGGGCTCGACGGCCTACTCGCTGTCGGCCGGCGGCCCCATCGTGAACCCGAACGTCCGCGCGCTCATCGTCACCCCGATCTGCGCGCACACCTTCAACATCCGCCCGCTGATCATCCAGGAGGACGACGCCGTGCACATCGCGATCGCCTCCATCCCGCAGGACATCATCGTCACCTTCGACGGGCAGGTCTGCTACCGGCTGCTGCCGGGCGACGAGGTCGTCGTCAGGAAGTCGGAGGCACAGGCGGAGATCATCAAGTTCGAGGACAAGGACTACTACCAGATCCTGCGCACGAAGCTCTGGCGCCCCGCAGGCGACTAGCCCCGCATCCCTTCAGAGAGATTGCATGAGATCTGACGTGCGCAAAGACATGCGCAGCGCGTGAGATGACGCGTAAAGCAAAGCGTAAAGAGCGTAAAGGTAAAGAGCGTAAAGAAGGAAGGCAGGTATGTTGATGAAAGAAAGACGACTGGAGCTGATCCGCGAGATCATCCGCCATGAGATCATCGAGACGCAGGACGAGCTGGCGGCACAGCTGCGCAAGCGGCGCATCGCCGTCACGCAGGCGACGGTCTCGCGCGATATCAAGGAACTCATGCTCATTAAGGTGCCGACGGGCGACGGCCGCTACCGCTACGCGTTGCCGGCGCAGGAGAATTACGCCTTCACGAAGGAGCGCATGCGTCGCATCTTCAACGACACGATCATCGACTGCGACTACAGCGAGAACATCCTCGTCGTGCGCACGCTGCCGGGCGGCGCGAACACCGTGGCCGCCGCGCTCGACTACTGCAAGTGGCCGGAGATCATCGGCACGGTCGCCGGCGACGACAGCATCCTCGTCGTCATCAAGCCCAAGGAGACGGCCCCCGTCGTCCGCAAGCGCATCCTCGACATGCTGCAGGACTGAGCGGGCAGGGCATAGTAGGAGGAAGTACATTCTATGTTGAAATCACTGACGGTCTGGAACTTCGCGCTGCTCGAGCACGTGCAGGTGGAGTTCCAGTCCGGCCTCAACATCCTGACCGGCGAGACGGGCGCGGGCAAGTCCATCCTCATCGACTCGCTCGGCGCCGTGCTCGGCGCGCGCATGTCGGCCGACATGGTGCGCTCCGGCTGCGACTGGCTGCGCGTTGAGGCAGTATTCTCACTCGAGGACGAGTCGCTCGGCCTGCACGAGCTTCTGACGCAGCAGGCCATCGACGACTCGGACAAGGAGCTCATCATCACGCGGCAGCTCACGCGGGCGGGCCGCAGCACGGCGCTCGTCAACGGCTGCCACGTCACGCTGGCCATCCTGCGCCAGATCGGCGCCTACCTCGTCGATATCCACGGGCAGAACGAGAACCTCGCGCTCCTCAAGGAGGAGAACCAGTTCCATCTGCTCGACGGCTACGACCCCGACGTCGCCGAGGCACTGGCCGCCTACACGTGCGCCTACCGCGAGTGGCGCGAGAAGAAGAAGGCCTACGACGAGAAGCAGCAGGCCTCGCGCGAGTACGCGCAGCGCCTCGACATGCTGCACTGGCAGGACAAGGAGATCTCCGAGGCCAACCTCAAGGCGGGCGAGGACGAAGCGCTCGAGACAGAGATCCGCAAGCTCTCGCACGCCGAGAAGATCGTCGGCTCCCTCGAGGAATCGTACGAGCTCCTCGAGGGGGGCGGCGGCAGCGGCCTTGGCGTCCTGCCCGCGCTCTCTCAGGTCAAGAAGGACCTCGAGGACATCAGCCGCTTCGACGATGCGCTCGCGAATGCCCAGAAGATGGTCGAGGAGGCCTACATCTCCCTGCAGGAGGCCTCGTACGAGCTGCGCGACTACGGCGAGAGCGTCGAGTTCAGCCCCGCGCGCCTCGACCAGCTGCAGAGCCGCATGGACGTCATCTACCGCCTCTGCAAGAAGTACGGCGCGACATTAGACGATGTGCTCGCGCATCAGGAAAAAGTCGAGCGCGAGCTTTCAGAGATCGAGAACTACGACGAGGACATCGCCGCGCTCGAAAAGGAGATCGCCGCGCTCGAGAAGGAGCTGGGGAAGAAGGCGGCTGCCCTGACGAAGCTGCGCAGAGCCGCGGCCAAGGACCTTTCCTCGGCCATCGAAGAGCAGCTCTTCGCGCTCGGCATGCCGAAGGCGCAGCTCGCCATCCGCGTGGAGCAGGCCGCAGACTACGGCCCGAGGGGGCGCGACGAAGTCGCCATGTTCTTCTCGGCCAACCCCGGCGAGGCGGAAAAGCCACTGCAGAGAGTCGCCTCCGGAGGCGAGCTCTCGCGCATTGCGCTCGCCATCAAGACAGTCGCCTCCTCGCGCGACTCGTCCGTGCCGAGCATGGTCTTCGATGAGATCGACACGGGCATCGGCGGCCGCACGGCCCAGATGGTCGCCGAGCGCATCGCCCTCGTCGCGCAGTACAAGCAGGTGCTCTGCATCACGCACCTGCCGCAGATCGCCTGCATGGCCGACGCGCATCTCTACATCTCGAAGCGCACCGAGGAGGGCACGACGGCGACGCAGATCCGCCCGCTCTCCGAGCGCGAGCGCATCAGCGAGATCGCGCGCATGGCCTCGGGCGCCGACATGACGACTGCCTCGCTCGACAACGCGCGCGAGATGGTCTCGCACGCGAAGATGAAGAAGGACGCCTTCCGCCGGGAGGCCAGCTCGTGAGTTTTCCCGCTTTTTCTCATCTTGCGATGGTATGATACGGGCAATGAGTCATGTGAAGCATGATTGATAGATTGATAAGTAAGATAGATAGTCTTGTTTAGGAGGTCAATGGTTATGTATGAGGATCTGATCGAGAAGAAAGTCAGCAGCGAAGCTATCTTTGACGGCGTCTTGCTCCACGTCAAGCGCGACACGGTCGAGCTGCCGAACGGCAAGGAGGCGACACGCGAGTGGATCAAGCATCCGGGGGCATCGTCTGTCATCCCCATCCTGCCGGACGGCCGCATCATCCTCGTGCGCCAGTACCGCTACCCGATCGGCGAGGTGACGCTCGAGGTGCCGGCCGGCAAGCTCGACGCGCCCGACGAAGACCCGCTCGTCTGCGCCGAGCGCGAGCTCTCGGAGGAGACGGGCTACACGGCCGCGCGCATCACGAAGCTCACGACGATCGCGACGACGGTCGGCTTCTCGAACGAGAAGATCCACCTCTACGCGGCCGAGGGCCTGACGGCCGGCAAGCAGCACACGGACGAGGACGAGTTCATCAACGTCGTCCGCGTGCCCCTTGAAGAAGCCGTGGCCATGGCGCAGGACGGCCGCATCGTCGACGCGAAGTCCGTCATCTCCATCCTGATGCTCGCGCAGCAGAGAGCCGCAAAGTGAAGCAAGTAAAGGAGAATCTATGTTTGATTTCAATCCGCTCGACCTCATCGCGGGCATCCCGGGCCTGATCATCGCGATGGTCATCCACGAGTACGCGCACGCGCGCGTGGCCGTCGCCCTCGGCGACAGGACGCCGATGCTCATGGGCCGCCTGACGCTCAACCCTGCGGCCCACATCGACCCGGTCGGCCTCATCATGCTCTTCCTCGTGCGCTTCGGCTGGGCCAAGCCCGTCATCATCGACCCGCGCAACTTCAGGAAGCCGCGCCGCGACGACATCCTCGTCTCGCTCGCGGGCCCCGCGGCCAACCTCGTGACGGCCTTCCTCGCGCTCGTCGTCTTGCTCGTCCTCAAGAGCACCATGGGCCACCTGAGCTTTGGCGTCTACCAGGTCTTCCAGCTCATCATCATCTACAACATCAACTTCGCCATCTTCAACCTCATCCCGCTGCCGCCGCTCGACGGCTCGCACGTCCTGATGCAGCTGCTGCCGTCGAGGATGGCCTACAGCTACGCGCGCCTCGAGCGCTACAGCTTCCTCATCCTCATCGCGCTCATCATGACGCCGGTGCTCAGCATGATCTTCATCCCGCTGCAGCGCCTGATCTGGCAGATCTTCGTGCTGCTCCTGATGCCGTTCTTCTGAGCGCCTTGAGCGGATTGAGATAGTTGAGATAGCATGGACGTTATAAACGACACGAACGCCAAGAAAGACTATACGTTTCACCTCGCCGCCTTCAACGGCCCCTTAGAGCTCCTGATGCACCTCATCGAGAAGAACAAGATCGACATCTACGACATCCCGATCGCGGAGCTCACGCGCCAGTACCTCGACTACCTCGAGGCGATGCGCGAGATGGACATGGAGGTCACGAGCGCCTTCCTCGTCATGGCCGCGACGCTGCTGCAGATCAAGTCGCGCATGATGCTGCCGAAGAAGAAGGCCGAGGAGAATGAGGAAGAGGACCCGCGCCAGGAGCTCGTCGAGCGCCTGCTCGAGTACCGGCGCTTCAAGGAGGTCAGCGAGGTCCTCGGCTCGATGGCCGACCTGCAGGAGCACTTCGTCGGCCGCGCGCCGCTCGACCTGCCCGTGCGCCATCTGCCGCCGGAGAGCCTCGACCTTAACCTGCTCCTGACGGCCTTCCGCGAGGTCATGAGCGTCAAGGGCGAGGAGGCGGGGCTGCCGGCCGCCATTATAAGGCCCGAGCCCTACCATATCGAGGACAAGATGGAAGAGATCGAGGCGTTGCTGCGGGAGCGCGGCGGACGCATGCGCTTCGAGGATGCCTTTGAGCGCGGCACGCGCGGCGAGCTTGTCGTGACATTTCTGGCCCTGCTTGAGCTTATGAAGCAGCGCACAGTCACAGCCCAGCAGTCGCATCTCTTCGGCGCGATCACCATTGTCTGGCGGAACAAAACGAACGGAACGAACGAAAGGAGAGGGGCAGCGGATGAACGAGAATGAAGCAGGCCGACAGATGGAGCTGAGCCGCGAGGCGACGCTCGAGGCCGTGCTGTTTGCCGCGGGCAATCCTCTGCCTTTGGCGAGCCTGGCCGCCATCATGGACTGCGAGGAGTCGGAGGTGGTCGAACTGGCCCGCAGCCTGCAGGCGAAGCTCACATCGGAGGGCAGCGGCCTGACCGTCCAGCGCGTCGCGGGCGGCTACCAGCTCGTCACGCGGCCCGAGACCTATGCGACGGTCGAGCGGCTGAGCCAGGTCACGGATCGCCACCTCTCGGCGCCGACGATGGAGACGCTCTCCATCATCGCCTTCAAGCAGCCCATCACCAAGCCCGAGATTGAGCAGCTGCGCGGCGTGCGCGTCGAGCGCGCCCTCGCCAAGCTTCTGGAGCTCGACCTCATCTGCGAGCTCGGCCGCAAGCAGGTAATCGGCCGCCCCATCCTCTACGGCACGACGGCGACCTTTTTGCGCTGCTTCGGCCTCGACTCGCTCGACGACCTGCCGCAGCTGCCGGATGTTCCCGAACAGCCCGGGCAGGCAGACGGGCCAGAAGAGCCAGCAGAGCCGTCGCCTGGAGGCGGCAGCGCGCAACACGAAAACGAATAACACGAATAACATCGACTGAAAAGCGGCACGCGGTTTCCCGTGCTGTTTTTTCGGATTTTCAGGAGGAATTATCTTGGTAGAACTCTTAGCACCCGCCGGCAGCCGCGAGGCACTCGTTGCGGCGGTGGAGAACGGCGCGAATGCGATTTACCTGGCGGGCAATGCCTTCGGCGCGCGCGCCTATGCAAGTAACTTCGACCGCGAGGCGCTGCGCGAGGCCATCCACTTCGCACACCTGCGAAAGGTCGCCATCCACGTGACGGTCAACACGATCGTGGCAGATGAGGAAATGGAGCCCCTCAGGGACTACCTGCGCTTCCTCTACGAGGCGGGCGCCGACGCCGTGCTCGTGCAGGACCTCGGCGTCGCGCGTGTCGCCCATGAGACGGTGCCCGACCTGCCGCTCCACGCGAGCACGCAGATGTCGGTCAGCAGCCTCGAGGGCGTGCGGGCGCTCGCGGAGCTCGGCTTCACGCGCGTCGTGCTCGCGCGCGAACTCTCCCTCAAGGAGATCCGCCATATCTGCGCCCATGCGCCCATCGAGATCGAGACGTTCATGCACGGCGCGCTCTGCGTCTGCTACTCGGGCCAGTGCCTGATGAGCAGCATGATCGGCGGCCGCAGCGGCAACCGCGGCCGCTGCGCGCAGCCCTGCCGCCTGCCGTACACGCTCGTCGACGAGAAGGGGCAGGACGTGCTCGGCGACAAGGCCGGCTCCTACCTGCTCTCGCCGCGCGACCTCAGCACGATTGACGTCATCCCTGACCTCATCGAGGCCGGCGTCTCGTCGCTCAAGATCGAGGGCCGCATGAAGCGCCCCGAGTACGTCGCGACCGTCGTGCGCACCTACCGCGAGGCCATCGACACGTACTATGCGGGCAAGGGCTACGCCGTCACGCAGGAAGAGCGCGACGACCTCGCGCAGATCTTCAACCGCGACTTCACGACGGCCTACCTTGAGGGACGCCCGGGCAAGGCGATGATGAGCGACCGCCGCCCGAACAACCGCGGCCTGCTCATCGGCCGCGTCACAGCCTACGACTGGGACGCGCGCATCGTCACCGTGAAGCTCAGCGGCCGCCTCGGCCTCGGCGACCAGGTCGACTTCTGGGTCAAGGTCGGCGGCCGCGTGACGGCGACTATCTCCGCCCTGACCGATGCGAAAGGGCGCGCAGTCGAGGAGGGCCAGGCGGGCGACACCGTCTCGTTCGCCATCCCCTCGGCCGTGCGCGACCACGACCGCGTCTTCAAGGTCTACGACGCAAGGCTCATGGAGCGCGCGAAAGAAACGTATGCGTCGGGCGCTCCCGTGCGCCGCATCCCCGTTGCGATTGCGGTCCGCGCCGCCGTTGGTGAGCCCTTGACCGTCACTCTCTGCGATGCAGAGGGGCATCGGGGGGAAGGCAGGACCGACTTCATCGGAGAGCCGGCGCGCAAGCGCCCGCTCTCGGAGGAGATTATCCGCAAGCAGGTCAGCCGCCTCGGCACCAGCGTCTATGAGATGAAGAGCCTGCACTGCGATATCGCGGGTGAGGTCATGGTGCCGATGAGCGAGATCAACGAGGCTCGCCGCAAGGCCGTCGAAGCGCTCGACGCGCTGCGCCTCAAGGAGATTGAAGCGTGTGAGCATCGCCCCGAGCCGAAGTTCACCGACCGCATCGCGCGCCCGACCCCCAAGAAGGCCCACTTCCTCGTCGCCGTCGACACGCTCGGCAAGGCAGAGGCGGCCCTCTCCGCCGGTGCCGACGGCATCCTCTTCGGCGGCGAGTCGTACGAGCACCGCGTCATCGCCCCGGAGGAGTACGAGCGGGCCTGGCAGATGGCCAGAGAGGCCGGCGCGCGCATCGACTTCAACACGCCGCGCATCGTGCATGACGGCCAGCAGAAGCACGTTGAGCGCCTGCTCGCCGCCTTTGCCGCCTTCCCGCCGGACGCCGTCCACGTCCACAACATCGCCATGCTCGCGCTCGTGCGCCGCCTGACGGATTTTGCCATCCACGCCGACTACTCGCTGATCTCCTACAACAAGCAGACGCTCGCCTTCCTCAAGGACTACGGCGTCGCCGGCGCGACGCTTTCGCCGGAGCTCACGGCCAAGGAGATCCGGCAGCTCGCCAAGGAGAGCCCGCTGCCGCTCACGTGCATCGTGCACGGCCGCCTCGAGCTCATGGTCTCGAACTACTGCGTGACAGGCAGCTTTTTAGGCGGCTGCGGCGAGGGCCCCTGCACCCAGCCGTGCACGCGCGGCCACTTCGCGCTCAAGGACCGCAAGGATGCGCTCTTCCCGCTCGCGATGGACCAGTTCTGCCACATGCACGTCCTAAACAGCAAGGTGCTCTCGATGATGCCGCACGCGATGAAGTTTCGCGCCGCGGGCATCGAAACGATGCAGATCGAGGCCAAGGCCATGGGGGAGAAAGAGATCGCGGCCATCGTCAAGGCCTACCGGAAGGCGATGGCCTTCCCCGAAGAGCCCGCGGAGGCCCAGCTTTCCTGGATCCACGAGCAGGAGGGCAAAGACATCACGCGCGGCCACTACTTCCGCGGCGTGCTCTGATTTTCACGCAATAGATTGAGATAGAGGTATCCGATGGAACAAGAAACCTATAAGATCATGGAATACGACAGGGTCCGGGAGATGCTCGCGGGCTGTGCCTCCTCGCTGATCGGCAAGGAGCGCGCCCAGACGATGCTGCCGACGAGCGACTTCGACGAAGCCGTCGAGTGGATCCAGCAGACGACAGAGGCCGTGACCGTCCTCGCGACGGCCACACCGCCGTTCGGCGGCATCTTCGACATCCGGCCGCATCTGAAGAAAGTGAAGATGGGGGCCGTGCTCGACCTCGACGAGATCACGAGCATCATGAGCACCCTCTACGCGATGCGGAATATCAAGCACTTCTTCCGCGACAGCGAGGTGGAGGCGCCGACGCTCCGCTCGTGGGCGAGGAGCATCGAGATTCTCGGCCAGCTCGAGCGCCTGCTCGACAACACCGTCGACGAGCACGGCGCCATGCGCGAGGACGCGAGCGTCGAGCTGCGGCGCATCCGCCGCGAGCTCCACGCCGCCCAGGCGCACATCAAGGAGCGCATCTCGAGCATCCTCCACAATGCCGAGTACCAGAAATTCTTCCAGGACGCCATCGTCACCGTGCGCGACGAGCGCTACGTCATCCCCGTCAAGCAGGAGTACCGCTCGCGCTTCCCGGGCATCGTCCACGACCAGTCGGCCACGGGCGCGACGCTCTTCATCGAGCCGATGGCCGTCGTCGAGCTCAACAACGACGTCAAGCAGCTGACGCTCGCCGAGCAGCAGGAGATCCAGCGCATCCTGCGCCACCTGTCCGCCGAGATCAACAAGAACAGCGGGACGCTCGCCGAGAACTGCCGCATCCTCGGCGACCTCGACTTCGCCTTCGCCAAGGCGCGCCTCGCGCAGATGATGGAGGCAAACCGCCCGGAGCTCAACCGCGAGGGCCGCACGGACCTTCGCGAGGCGCGCCATCCCTTCATCGCGAAGGACAAGGTCGTGCCGATAGACATCCGCATCGGCGAGGACTACCGCATGCTGCTCATCACCGGCCCGAACACGGGCGGCAAGACGGTCAGCATGAAGACGCTCGGCATGATGGTGCTGCTCGCCCAGTCGGGCTGCTACCTGCCGACGGCGCCGGACCCCGTCATCGCCGTCTACCCGAACATCTACGCCGACATCGGCGACGAGCAGAGCATCGAGCAGAGCCTCTCGACCTTCTCCGCGCACATGACGCACATCGTGCGCATCCTGAAGCGCGTCGAGGAGGACGACCTCGTGCTCTTAGACGAGCTCGGCGCGGGCACCGACCCCGAGGAGGGCGCGGCGCTCGCCATGGCCATCCTCGAGAAGCTCCTGCAGCTGCGCGCGACGACCGTCGCCACGACGCATTACTCCGAGCTCAAGACGTTTGCCTACTCGCGCGAGGGCATCGAGAATGCCTGCGTCGAGTTCGACGTCAAGACACTGCGGCCGACGTACCGGCTGCTCATCGGCATGCCGGGCGCGAGCAACGCCTTTGCCATCAGCCGCCGCCTCGGCCTCTCAGAATCCCTGATCCTCCGCGCGCAGCAGCTCGTCAAGGCCGACCACGCGCAGTTCGAGCACGTCATCAACGAGCTCGAGAACGAGAAGATGATGTACGAGCAGCGCAACGCCGACATCCTCGAGCGCCAGCAGCGCGTCACCGAGCTCGAGGCGAAAGTCGCGCGCACGAAGGAAGAGCTCGCCAAGAAGAAGGGCGACTTCATCCGCAAGGCGCGCGAGCAGAGCGCCGCGATGGTGCGCCGCACGCGCCGCGAGTCCGAGGCCATCATCAAGGAGCTCAAGGAGCAGTTCGACGACCAGGGCATCAAGCGCCGCCAGCAGGCCATCCAGGACGCCCGCGCGAAGCTCAACGAGGCCTTCGAGAAGTCGCGCCCCGGCATCATGGCCCAGAAGGGCGTCGGCAAGGCCGTGAGCCTCAAGACGATACGGCCCGGCGACATCGTCTACGTCAAGAAGCTCGACCAGAAGGGCACGGTCCTTTCCGTCCAGGGCAAGGAGCTGACCATCCAGATCGGCAGCCTCCACACGAAGGTCAAGGCCTCCGCCTGCCGCTTCCTCGACCATGCGCCCAAAGAGACGAAGGCGGCGGGCGCGCCGGCCGCTTCATCTTCGCGCCGCCAGTCCAACGCCTTCATGCAGAAGACGCAGACGATCGGCCGCGAGATCGACATCCGCGGCATGATGGTCGATGAGGCCGAGGTCGTCGTCGGCAAATTCCTCGACGACGCCGTCATGGCCGGCCTCTCGCAGGTCCTCATCATCCACGGCAAGGGGACGGGCGCGCTAAGGAAGGGCATCCACGCGTATCTCAAGCATCACCGGAATGTCCAGAGCTTCCAGTTCGCCGACATCACCGAAGGCGGCACGGGCGCGACCGTCGTCGAGCTCAAGTGATGCGCGGTATGCGGCAGATGGACGGAAATGACATCAGGCATAGGCTTTTCCACGAAAGTGTGGTAAAATAGGAGCCGTATATGTTTGAAGGAGGCGCCTTATGGAAAAACGTTCCCAACGAAGCCATCAACAACAACGCAGTCCGAAGAAGGGCGGCAACACCGCCAAGCACAAGACACTCATCGGCATTGCGATTGTCTTCCTGGTCATGCTGACCGGCATCGGCTGCGGTTTCCTGACCGCTAGCATGAATACGAAATCCGACCTGGCGGACGACATCCGCCCGCCGGCATCCTCGCTCGTCTACGACAGCGACGGCAACGAGATCGCGACGATCCACGCGGCGGAGAACCGCATGCCCGTCAAGCTCGACCAGGTCCCGAAGAACCTGCAGGACGCCTTTGTCGCCGTCGAGGACAACCGCTTCTACGACCACATCGGCGTAGACCCGCGCGGCATCGCCCGCGCCATCTGGGCCAACCTGCGCGGCCGCACCGTCTCAGAGGGCGGCTCGACCATCACGCAGCAGCTCGCCAAGAACGCGTACCTGACGCAGGACCGCACGCTGAAGCGCAAGATCCAGGAGGTCTTCCTGGCACTGCGGCTCGAGCACCAGTACACGAAATCCGAGATCCTAGAGCTCTACCTCAACCAGATCTACTTCGGCCAGGGCGCCTACGGCGTGCAGGCCGCGGCCCGCACGTACTTCGGCAAGGACGTCGAGGACCTGACTCTCAACGAGTGCGCGATGCTCGCCGGCATCCCGAAGAGCCCGAACTACTACTCGCCGCTCAACAACCTGCAGGCCGCGCAGGAGCGCAAGGCGACCGTGCTCGACCAGATGGTCAAGTACGGCTACCTCGACTCGGCCACGGCGGAGAAGACGAAGCAGGAGAAGCCCGACCTCGTCAAGCCGGACCCGGCGAAAGACGACAAGGGCGAGGCCTCATACTTCGTCGACTACGTCACCCAGAAGCTCATCGACAAGTACGGCGCTGACGCCGTCTACAAGGACGGCCTGCAGGTCTACACGACGATCGACATGGACATGCAGCGCGCCGCCGAGAAGGCGATGAAGGGCCTGCCGAACGGCAAGAAGGACGCAAACGGCGTCGTGCAGCCGCAGGGCGCCCTCGTAGCCCTCGACCCGCACACGGGCTACGTCAAGGCGATGGTTGGCGGCCGCGGCACGGACCAGTTCAACCGCGCGACGATGGCCGAGCGCCAGCCGGGCTCTGCCTTCAAGCCGTTCGTCTTTGCGGCAGCGCTCGAGAACAAGTTCTCCCCGTCGACCGTCATCAACGACAGCCCGATAAAGATCGGCGACTGGGAGCCGCAGAACGACGAGCACACCTTCAGCGGCCCCGTCACGATGCGCCAGGTCGCCCAGCACTCGATGAACGTCCCGACCGTCAAGATCGCGCAGAAGCTCGGCATCGAGAAGGTGCTCTACTACGCGCAGGAGATGGGCATCTCGACGCTCGTCATGGATGGCCCGCACAACGACAAGAACCTCGCCTCGGCCCTCGGCGGCCTGACGAAGGGCGTGACGCCCCTGGAGCTCACGAACGCCTACGGCACCTTTGCCAATAAGGGCGTCCACGTCGACCCCGTCGTCATCGTCAAGGTCCTCGACCGCAACGGCAAGGTCATCGATGAGGCGAACCCCGAGCAGCACAATGTCATCAGCGAGTCGAGCGCGGCCGACCTCACGAGCATGCTGCAGGATGTCATCCGCGCCGGCACGGGCCGCCGCGCCAGCATCGGCCGCCCGGCAGCCGGCAAGACGGGCACGACGAGTGACTACCACGACGCGTGGTTCGTCGGCTACACGCCCGACCTCGTCGCGAGCGTCTGGATCGGCAACGACGATAACACCTCCTTGGGCGGCATCTACGGCGGCACAGTGCCGGCCACCATCTGGAAGAACTTCATGACCGAGGCCCTGAAGGGCACGCCGGCCAAGGACTTCGACGGCTCCGAGTCGTCAGGCGGCGATTCCATCGGCTCGCTCGAGGACGACAAGAGCACGGCCGTCACCAAGAAGAGCGCCGCACCGGCCAAGAAGGAAGAGAAGCCTGCTGAGAAGAAGTCCAAGGACGAAGGCAAGAAGCAGCCGGGCCAGCAGCCCGCAGCGCCGCAGGGCCAGGCCCCGGCGAGTGCTCCGGCCTCTGCCGGCGGTGGCGGCGGTGCCGCGCCTGAGCCGGGCAGCAGCGTCTCCAAGGGACGCAACTGAGTGGAATGACGAGCAGCACCTGAGGCGTGCTGCCTGAGATACCTGAGATAAAGGAGAGAGATCTTTGGCAAATGTATTTGACACCCTGAAAGAGAGAGGCTTCATCGCCCAGTGCACAAATGAGGCAGAGCTCCGCGAGCTCTTCGACAAGGAGCGCGTGACCTTCTATATCGGCTTCGACCCGACGGCCGACAGCCTCCACGCCGGCCACTTCATCGCCCTGATGGCGATGGCGCACATGCAGCGCGCCGGCCACCGCCCGATCTGCCTCGTCGGCGGCGGCACGGGCACGGTCGGCGACCCGACGGGCCGCACCGACATGCGCAAGATGCTGACGGACGAGGACATCGAGCACAACTGCGAGTGCTTCAAGAAGCAGATCGCGCGCTTCATCGACTTCTCGGACGGCAAGGCCATCATGGTCAACAACGGCGACTGGCTCCGGAAGCTCAACTACATCGACCTCCTGCGCGATGTCGGCGCCTGCTTCACCGTCAACCGCATGCTCGCCGCCGAGTGCTACAAGCAGCGCTGGGAGAAGGGCCTGACCTTCCTCGAGTTCAACTACATGGTCATGCAGGCCTACGACTTCCTCGAGCTCAACCGCCGCTACGGCTGCAAGCTCGAGATGGGCGGCGACGACCAGTGGTCGAACATCATCGCCGGCGTCGAGCTCAACCGCCGCAAGAACAACGTGGCAGTCTACGGCCTGACGAACAAGCTTTTGACGAAGAGCGACGGCAAGAAGATGGGCAAGACGGCGGGCGGCGCCCTCTGGCTCGACGCCGAGAAGACCTCGCCGTACGAGTTCTACCAGTACTGGCGCAACGTCGATGACGCCGACGTCGAGAAGTGCCTCGCGCTTTTGACCTTCCTGCCGATGGACGAGGTCCGCCGCCTCGGCAGCCTCGAGGGCTCCGCCATCAACGAGGCCAAGAGCGTGCTCGCCTACGAGGTCACGAAAATCGTCCACGGCGAAGAAGAGGCCAACAAGGCCAAGAAGGCCGCCGAGGCGCTCTTCGGCGGTGCCGGCAACACGGCCGACATGCCGACGATCGCCGCCGAGACGGGCAAGAAGCTCCTCGACATCCTGACGGCCGGCAAGGTCTTCGCCTCCAAGAGCGAGGGCCGCCGCCTGATCCAGCAGAACGGCCTCTCCCTCAATGACGAGAAGGTCAAGGATGTCGACTACATCCTGCAGGAGAGCGACTTTAAGGATGGCGAGGCCATCGTCAAGAAGGGCAAGAAGAAGTACTTCAAGCTCGTGAAGTGAGCCGAGTGATCTGAAATGATAAAAACGCGCCATGTGGTTGTGATATGGCGCGTTTTATGGTAAAATAAGTAAGTTATCACACGATAGCGTGTAATCTAGTTTGAAGGAGCGGTGTTCTTTTATGTCAGGACATTCTAAATGGGCCAATATCAAGCGCAAGAAAGGTGCCAACGATGCTATCCGCGGCAAGATCACGACGAAGATTGGCCGTGAGATCACGATCGCAGTCCGCATGGGCGGCGCAGATCCCACGGGCAACATGCGCCTGAAGCTGGCTCTCTCGAAGGCGAAATCCAACAACATCCCGAAGGACAACATCAAGCGTGCAATCGAGAAAGGCCTCGGCAACACGGAGAGCGGCACGTATGAAGAGCTCATGTACGAGGGCTATGGCCCGGGCGGCACGGCTGTCATGCTCGACATCCTGACGGACAACCGCAACCGCACGGCTGCCGATGTGCGCCACCTCTTCTCGAAGTTCGGCGGCAACCTCGGCCAGGACGGCTGCGTTGCCTGGATGTTCAAGAAGAAGGCCGTCTTCATCGTCGAGAAGGAGACGTTCGACGACGAGGACGCCCTGATGGAGATCGTTCTCGACGCCGGTGCCGAGGACATGAAGGCAGAGGACGAGGTCTTCGAGATCACGGCTGAGCCGGACGCCTTCGACGACATCGAGAAGGCACTGGGCGAGAAGGGCATCGAGACGGCTTCGGCCGAAGTCACGATGGTCCCGGACACGACTGTCCACCTCGCCGGCAAGGATGCCGAGAAGATGCAGAACCTCATCGACGCCCTCGAAGAGAACGACGATGTCCAGAACGTCTACAGCAACTACGAGTCGGACGACGAAGAGTAATAGACTGGGGACGGGCTTTTGAGGCAAGCCTCTACGATTCGAACGATTCGAACGTTTGATTTGTAGGGGCTTGTTTTCGCATTTCTCACACGTTTTATGTTAGGGGAATTTATGTTAGCACTAGGAATTGACCCCGGCACGGCCATCTGCGGCTACGGCTTCGTCGAGTCGCGCGGCAGCCGGCTGATCCCGCACGCGTACGGCTCCATCTTCACCTCGCCGAAGATGAAGATGGAGGACCGCCTCATGAAGATCTACGACGAGCTCGACGCGCTGATCAAGAAGTACCAGCCCGACGCCATGGGCGTCGAGAAGCTCTTCTTCAACCGCAACGTCACGACGGCCATCCCCGTCGGCCAGGCGCGCGGCATCGTGCTCCTGACGGCCGCCAAGAACAACCTGCGGCTCGTCGAGCGCACGCCGATGCAGATCAAGCAGGATGTCACGGGCTACGGCAAGGCCGACAAGAACCAGGTCATCTACATGGTCACGAAGATCCTGCACCTGCCCGAACCGCCGAAGCCCGACGACACGGCTGACGCGCTGGCCATCGCCATCTGCACGACGCACTGCATGGAGAGCATCACTTGGAGGCCGCTGACAGTCAAAACAAAGTTGTAAAAAAATATAAATATCCTTGCTTAAAAAACAATTTATTGGTAAAATAGTATTGAGGTGATACCATTGAAATACTATACAATCAATAAATTTGCTAAAATCATCGGGGTCACCCCACAAACTCTTAGAAACTGGGATAGAAGCGGCCGGCTTCATCCTCATCATACTTCGACGAATGGCTACCGTTACTATTCAGAAGAGCAATTGTGTGCTGTGACAGGGATTCAGTTTGTGCCCAGAAAAGTCATTGGATATTGCAGGGTATCAAGCCGCAAGCAAAAGGATGATCTTGAACGACAAGTAGAGAATTTGAGAACCTACCTGTACGCGCAAGGAAATCCGTTTGAAATCATCACAGATATAGGCTCTGGAATCAATTATACGAAGAAGGGGCTGCAAGAGCTGATTCGCAGGATAGAAGCCAATCAAGTCGAGAAAGTTGTTGTCCTTTATAAGGACAGGCTCTTACGCTTTGGCTTTGAGCTTCTTGAAACAATTGCCACAATCCATGGATGTAAAATCGAGATTGTTGATACGACTCGGAAAAGTGAACAACAGGAACTGGTGGAAGATTTGGTGCAAATCATCACAGTATTCAGTTGCAAACTTCAAGGAAAACGAGCGCATCAGGCAAAGAAGATGATTCAAGAGTTGGCAGGAGATGATTCAGATGATAAAGTCAATCCGAGTACAGCTGTTGCCGAATAACAAACAGAAGACGAAGCTATTCCAATTTGCTGGTGCTGCAAGATATGCTTACAATTGGGCGCTGAACAAGCAGATGAATCATTTCTGTGAGGGACACAAAATCCAGACGGACAGCGCGCTTCGTAAAGCGTTCACGGTTCTGCGCCATGCAGAGGAAAACAAGTGGTTGCAGGATGTATCGAACAACGTCACGAAGCAGGCCATCAAAGACTTGTGCATTGCCTACAAGAACTTCTTCCGCAAGCAGAAGCAGCCTGGCTACATCAAGTACGCTTCAAAGAAGATTGCGCATTATAACCGCATTGGCAAGAGTTTAACCGTCTATGACATGAACGGTCATCCCAAGTTCAGGAGTAAGAAGAACGGAGACTTCCGTTTCTATCAGGACAATGTCAAGATCCAGTTCACAGAGACACATGTCAAACTAGAAAGCCTTGCAGGAAGCAGGCGGAAGAACCGTCAACGGCTTAACTGGATCCGACTTGCCGAAAGGAATAGGATTCCTGTCCGGGCGAAATACACGAATCCACGGATTGCGTTCGATGGGGGGCGCTGGTGGCTGTCGGTAGGGATACAGACAGCCCGGAAATTGAAACCTTTGCGCGGGCTGTCTTTTGCTTATAGGAAACGTCGATATACTCGCTCAGAAGGGATTGGCATTGATTTAGGCATCAAGGACTTGGCGGTACTCTCTGACGCCACTAAGGTCAGGAATATCAACAAGACCCGTGCAATAAGAAGACTCAAGAAGAAAAGACGCAGGCTGCAGCGTCAGGTATCTCGAAAATACCAAATGAATAAGAAAGGAGATCGTTACTGCAAAACGAGCAACCTTATAAAAAGTGAAAAACAGCTTTTACGGATCAATCACAGACTGGCAAATATTCGTCAAAACCATGTGCATCAGACTACGACGGCAATCATAAAGCGAAAACCAAGCTTTGTATGTCTCGAAGACTTAAATATCCGTGGCATGATGAAGAATCGATATTTATCCGAGAAGATCCAGGAACAGAATCTTTATGAATTCCGCAGACAGATTGAATACAAGGCACATTGGGCCAAGATATCTGTTATCATAGCAGATAGATGGTATCCGAGTTCCAAAACTTGTGTCATCTGTGGCCATGTAAAGAAAGACTTGAACCTGTCGGAGAGGATGTACGTTTGTCCCGTATGTGGCAATGTAATCGATCGTGACTTCCAAGCAGCACTGAACCTCAAACGTTATGGGGACGCAGAGCAAATGACATCTGCAAGCTGATAGAAAGAAGTCCATGTAGATAAGTACCGATTCGTTAGTCGGGAACAGACTTACTTCCTTGCGAGAGCAAGGAGTGTCATGTCAAAGCCTCCGGAGCATTATATCAAACGTAAGTAGCTTGTCCTTCGGGAGGGCAAAAACGGATGCGATGAACGAGGAACGAAACATAAAAGTCAGTTTTTCATCAACAGGATGTGGCTTTTTATAAGTTTTCAGTAACGGAATCAGCTATGATCGGATATCTTCACGGCAGAGTCATCGCGCTCCACACGGACCACTGCCTGCTCGACGTCCACGGCGTCGGCTACCGCGTCTTCGTCGCGAACTCGACGCGCACGAAGCTGCGCCTCAAGGAGGAGGCGAGCCTCTTCGTCTACACGAGCGTGCGCGAGGACGCCATCGTGCTCTACGGCTTTGCCACCGAAGAAGAATATGACCTATTTCTGCAGCTTATCGGCGTTTCCGGCATCGGCCCGAAGGTCGCGCTCGGCATCCTCTCCGCTATCACGGTCGAAGGGCTCTGCCGCGCCATCCAGAACAAGCAGGCGAGCGTCCTGACGAAGCTGCCCGGCATCGGCAAGAAGTCGGCCGAGCGCCTGATCCTCGAGCTCAAGGACAAGGTCGCCTTTAGGGGCAGCGGGGAGGAGGAGCTCCTGACCATCGAGAACGGTGAAGAAGTCGGCGATGACGCCGCCTCGGAGGCCATGGCCGCGCTGCAGTCGCTCGGCTACACGCCCTCTGAGATCGCGCCCGTCATCCGCAAGACGGCCAAGTACAAGACGACGGAAGCCATCATCAAGGCTTCTTTGAAGGAACTCAGCCACATGTAAAGAAGGAGGCTCATTTTGGACGGATTCGATTCCTACGACGAGGACCGCATCGTCTCCATGGACGAGCAGCACAGCGACGACTGGCAGTACAGCCTGCGCCCGCGCAAGTTCGGCGAGTACATCGGCCAGGAGAAGGTCAAGGCGAACCTCTCCATCTTCATCCAGGCGGCGCTCTCGCGCGGCGAGGCGCTCGACCACGTCCTGCTCTACGGGCCGCCGGGCCTCGGCAAGACGACGCTCGCCGGCATCATCGCCAACGAGCTCGGCGTCAACTTCCGCCAGACCTCCGGCCCCGCCATCGAGAGGAGCGGCGACCTCGCCGCGCTCCTGACGAATCTGCAGGAGCACGACGTGCTCTTCATCGACGAGATCCACCGCCTCTCGCACAGCGTCGAAGAGGTGCTCTACTCCGCGATGGAGGACTTCGCGCTCGACATCATCATCGGCAAGGGGCCGAGCGCCCGCTCCATCCGCCTCGACATCGCGCCCTTCACCCTGATCGGCGCGACGACGAAGGCCGGCGCCCTCGCCGCGCCGCTGCGCGACCGCTTCGGCGTCATCTCGCGCCTCGAGTACTACACGCCCGACGCCCTCGTGCACATTATCAAGCGCGCGGCCGAGATCCTCGAAATCGCCATCGAGGACGAGGGGGCGCTCGAGATCGCGCGCCGCAGCCGCGGCACCCCGCGCGTCGCCAACCGCCTGCTGAAGCGCGTGCGCGACGTCGCCCAGATCGAGGGCTCCGGCGTCATCACGAACGCCATCGCCGACAAGGCCCTGCGCATGCTCGAAGTCGACGAGGCCGGCCTCGACCACACCGACCGCCGCATGCTGCGCACGATGATCGAGAAGTTCGCGGGCGGCCCCGTCGGCCTCGACACACTCGCCGCCGCCATCAGCGAGGCGCGCGACACCATCGAGGACGTCTACGAGCCGTACCTCATCCAGCTCGGCTTCATCAACCGCACGCCGCGCGGACGCGTCGTCACCGAGGCCGGCTACCGCCATCTGGGCATCCCATATCCCGAAAAATAAGATAAGAGAGGTGAGCCACTTGAAACTGTTGCTCCATATGTGCTGCGGCCCGTGCTCCTGCTATCCCGTCAAGAAACTGCGGGAAGAGGGCATCGAGCCCACCGGCTATTTTTTCAACCCCAACATCCACCCCTACAAAGAGTGGGATATGCGCCTGAAGACCGCTAAGGAGTTCGCCGAGAAAGTCGGCATGGCATTCCACGCCGACGAGCACTACCGCCTGCGCGACTTCCTCAAGAAAGCCCTGCCCGCAGAAGCCCTGCCGAACGGCCGCTGCACCATGTGCTACACCTGGCGCCTCGAGGAGACGGCCCGCTTTGCCGCGGAGAACGGCTTCGACGCCTTCACCTCGACGCTCTTCTACAGCATCTACCAGCAGCACGACCTGATGCGCCGCACCGCCGAGCACTTCGCCGAGAAATACGGCGTCGCCTTCCACTACGAAGACTTCCGCCCCGGCTGGCAGGAGGGCATCGACATCAGCCACGATTTAGGCCTCTACCGCCAGCCCTACTGCGGCTGCATCTTCAGCGAAGAAGAGCGCTACTCCCGCGAGATCCGCAAGCAGCGCAAGAAAGAGAACAAAGCCAAAAAGCGCGCCCGCCTCGAACGAGAAGCCCGCGAGGCAAGAGAAGCCGCTGGCAACCCCTAAACGCAGGAGCTTCGCTATGAAGCGCAGCCTTCCCTTCTGGGGAAGGTGCCGAGCTTGCGAAGCGGAAGAGAACAAGAGGAAAGGCCCTGGTCCATGTCACCTTGTCGCTTCTGGAGCCTCGCTGGGAAGCGCCGCCTTCCCCTCTGGGGAAGGTGCCGAAGGCGGAAGGGGTCCATGCAATCGTGAAGGGAGTGTCTAGAATGCGAAGATTTTTGTTGGCCCTGCTGGCCGCCGCACTCGTGCTGTCAGCCGCCACCCCGGCCATGGCCCGCCATCATGCACCCGCCGCACCGAAGGCGAATAAAGCCGCCGTGACAGCGGCCCAGCCTGCGAAGCAGGGGCCGGATCTGCGCATCGGGCTGGCCGCGGGGCAGGGGAGCGTGACCATCAGCCCGGCCGCCGGCAAGGGAATGGCCCGCACGGATGCGGGCAAGTCTGTCTCGCTGGCAGCGGGGCAGTCGTATGATGTGCGCTGGCAGAACGGCGCCTTCCTCGTCGGCCGCGAGAAGCTGCGCGGCGAGGTCCTGATCATCCGCTCATCCGACAAGTCGGATGGGGGATTGGCGCTCGACGGCCGCCGCTACCGCGGCGCGCTCGAACTGCGCCACAGGGGTGCGGGCCTGACCGCCGTCAACGTCGTGCCGGTCGACGACTACCTCCTGAGCGTCGTGCCCGAGGAGATGCCGACCGATTGGCCCGCTGAGGCCCTCAAGGCGCAGAGCGTCGCCGCGCGCAGCTTTGCCCTCAAGAGCCGCGGCCGCCATGCCGCTGAGGGCTACGACCTCTGCACGACGACGCACTGTCAGCTCTACAAGGGCATTGCCTCCGAAAAGACAGCCTCGACGGCCGCCGTCCGCGCGACGAGGGGAGAGGTGCTGACGTATGGCGGCCAGCCCATCGAAGCCCTGTTCCACACCGACAGCGGCGGCATGACCGAATCGAGCGAAGACGTCTGGGGGAGCCATGTGCCCTACCTGCGCGCCGTCCGCGATACGCCGCTGGGCACCATGCCCTGGACCAAGACCATGAGCACCGCCGACCTTGAAAAGAAGCTCGCCGCCAAGGGCCACAATATCGGCAGGCTGCGCGCCATCGAGCTCTCGCCGCTCGCTGTCGGCCGCGCCGCCAAGGACCGCACGGCCTCGGGCCGCGTCAGGGCGATGACCGCCGTCGGCACCAAGGGCCGGGCGACGCTCACAGGCACCGCCTGGCGCAGCCTGCTCGGCCTCAAGAGCGCGCTTTTCGATGCCAAGCTCACCAAAGACACCGTCACCTTTACGGGCTTTGGCGCTGGCCACGGCCTCGGCATCTCCCAGTGGGGCGCAGAGCGGCTGGCCGAGACGGGCAAATCCTATGCCGATATCCTGCACCACTACTACACCGGCGTCACCCTGCAACGCAATTCCTACTAATATATAGAGAGGTTTTTACCATGTTATTATCCGATTTTGATTACGACCTGCCAGAAGAGCGCATCGCCCAGGTGCCGATCGAGCCGCGCAACGCCTCGCGCCTCATGGTCCTCGACCCCGTAGAGAAGACCATCGAGCACCGCCATTTCTACGACCTCAAGGAATACCTCGAGCCCGGCGACACCCTGATCTTCAACGACACGCGCGTCATGCCGGCCCGCCTCATCGGCCACCGCGACCAGACGGGCGGCAAAGTCGAAGTCTTCCTCTTGCGCCGCCTCGACGCTAACCACTGGGAGACGCTCGTCAAGCCCGGCAAGAAAGCCAAGCCAGGCAACGTCATCCGCTTCGGCGCGGAGCTCTCGTGCACCGTCACCGAACACACCGACTTCGGCGGCCGCATCGTCGAGTTCCACTACGACGGCATCTTCGAGGAGATCCTCGACCGCCTCGGCGAGACGCCGCTGCCGCCCTACATCCACGAGAAACTCGAGGACAAGGAGCGCTACCAGACCGTCTACAACCGCGAGGAGGGCTCCGCCGCCGCCCCGACTGCCGGCCTGCACTTTACCAAAGAGCAGATGCAGGAGCTGCGCGAGATGGGCGTCAACCTCGGCTTCGTCACCCTGCACGTCGGCCTCGGCACCTTCCGCCCCGTCAGCGTCGACAACATCGAGGAGCACGAGATGCACAAGGAGTACTACTGCATCCCCGACGAGACCGCCAAGCTCATCATGGATACCAAGAAGGCCGGCCACCGCGTCATCGCCGTCGGCACGACGAGCATCCGCACCCTCGAGTCCGCTGCCACCGCCAAAAACGAGATCGCCGGCAAGAGCGGCTGGACCGGCATCTTCATCTACCCCGGCTACGACTTCAAGATCGTCGACGCCATCATCACCAACTTCCACCTGCCAAAATCCACCCTCATCATGCTCATCAGCGCCTTCGCCGGCCGGAACTTCATCCTCAGCGCCTACAAGACCGCCGTCGAACAGAAGTACCGCTTCTTCTCCTTCGGCGATGCAATGTTCTGCTCACGCAAGCAACCCGATGAGGAGCGAGCCGAAGAGCTCAAAGAACTCGAGGAGCTCGACCGCCAGCGTGAGGCCGAGGCCGCGAAAAAAGAATAATGTGATAGTAAAAGCCTTCCCTGCGCGGGAAGGCTTTTTTCAGCGATAGAGGAAAGTGTGGATTTCGTCATTGGCGAAGGTAATCTGGGTGACGCGGCCATCGAGCACGATGATTTGCTTGATGACCGCATTGACGAAGTTCTTGAGTTCGAGGTTGCCGACACGCATGGCGAGCTCGGGAAAATCGATGCCGCCGCGCGTCATAGCAGACTGGAAGAGGAGGTGAGCGGCTTTGCGCAGGAAGTCCTCGTCGGTCAGTGAGCTGGCGAAGACGGAGGGCTGTTGCTCCTTCTCGAGTTCGTCCTGCAGGCGGGAAATATTGTCTTGCAGGTGGCGCTTCTCTCGCAAGAAGTCGGCCTGGGGCATTTCATCCTCGGCATAGAGGAAGAGGTGCATGAGACGCGACAATGCACGGCGATTCTTTTCAAGCTCTGCCTGCAGGGTGCTCTTGCGGGTCTGCTCTGCGCTGCCATCGCGCTGCTCATCGGCCGGATGATATTCTGCCGTGCCAGCATGACTGCCGAGCAGAGCGGCTCGGACGTGGCGAAGCGTGTCATCTGACAGCAAGGCACTGCGGAAGACATCGCCCTGCAGCAAGAAGCGCTGGATGCGTGCCTTGGACCACTGCAGGCGGAAGGCGTCACGCAGTCGGATCACATTGCTGATGTAGTTGAAGATGAAGTCGCCGATGCGGATGTCGTTGACGTATCGGTTCTTGCACATGCCCTTCTGCCGACGGCCACTGCAGTTGTACATGGAAGGCTGGTAGCCGGACGCGCGGATACGGTCGAGCGATGCGATATAGTTGCTCCCGCAGACGCCGCAGCGTATCAGACCGGCAAAGACGTGCACGCGCTTCCTCTGCACATGCGTGGCCTTGCCGTGATGGCGGCGGTTCTTCGTCAACCAAAAGTCAATCTGCTGGCAGTCTGCTTCGGAGAAAAGAGGCGGGTGGTGCTTCACACACAGGATCCAGTCTTGCTTCCCTCTGAAACTGAATGTCGTGTCTGACTCGTCACGGTAGTTGTAGCGATAGGTGCCTCGGTAGAAGGGGCTGCGCAGGATGATGGCCACGGTGGCCGGCGTCCATGCATAGCCGCGCCGCGTGCGCCTGCCGGCCTCATTGAGCGTGCGGGCCGTGTAGGTGAGGGAGCGCGTGCGCAGGTAGATATCCTTGAGTTCCAGGGCAACTTTTGCTTCATCATCGCGAATCGAGAAGGAATCCGTCTCACGGTCGTAGCGGTAAGCAAACGGCACGCGGCCGCCGTTCCACTTTCCCTCGGCGGCCCTGGCGCTCATCGTCGAGGATACGCGCTCGCTCGTCATGTTGCGCTCGAGCTCGGCGAAGACGAGGATGATTTTGAGCATGGCCTCGCCCATGGCCGTACTGGTATCGAATTGCTCGTTTTTCGACACGAACGTCACGCCGAGCTTCTTGCACCGTGCATACATCGTCGCAAAATCGAGCAGATTGCGGCTGATGCGGTCAATCTTCCAGACCAGCACGTGAGAAAATTCGCCAGCCTCAATGCGCTCCATCATGTTCTGGAAGGCCGGACGATCCGTATTCTTGCCCGAGTAGCCGGCATCCTCAAAGACCTCATAATCCTCGATGGCTAAGGCATATCTGGCATAGTTTATCATGTCCTGCCTCTGCATCGGCAGGGAATCCTTGTCCACCTGATGCAGCGTGGACACGCGGCAGTAGATTGCCGCTTTCTGGTGTGCTCTTGGCATAGAGCTGCCTCCTCTCGGAGACTGGCAGATGTATCTATGCTCATTGTAGCAGGAGCGCGGGCGGCCATGCGCACGCCGATGCGTGCACCAAAATCGAAACCGATTGCGGATTCTGAGAATCCGTAGTATAATATAGCATCAAGTTACTCTTGGTCACTGGCGCGGCCATGGTAGTCCACAGCTGCCGGAATCTGGTGCCAGGGTCGTGCCACCGACGGCACAAGAAAAGCCCGCGCTCTGGCGGGCTTTTCGCATATCAGAAAGAAGGTGATAAAAGTGATTTCGGCCGATTATAAACCTGCAATAGATGATAAGCCGTTCGTGATACCGTCCCACGATAAGAAAAGGAAGCCATTATCGTGGGACGAATGGAATCAATGGCTCAAAACATAAAGGAGGCGTGGAGCATGAATGAGCGTCTAAATAGCAATCAAGCCATAGCAATCATACCCAAGCGGATGCTGGCCTTACTCAAGGTGCTGCAGGGAGAAGACAGTGCAAGGCTGGGACGGCTATTGCAGCTTGAGCCGAGAGGCAGTGAGATCCGTCAGGCATATCAAAAAATCGACTATGCTATCGTAGAGGCCATTATCGAAGAGTCTAAAGCATTAGCTGCTGCTTTACAAAAGCAACGCCAAGCTCTTTGACGATATCAAGAGAGACTTGCCCTCCAAATGGGATGAGCTTATCCTTGATTTTCTCCCATATGGCTTTATCTCGGATTGCGTCAAGATAGTCATGACCAGCAAATGTCATGCGCTCGACGAGGAAATCGTCACCGAGTTTTGTGGACGTGTCCAGCACTTGAATCAGACCAGCATCGTTTAGAAGCTTCAGATGATAGACGATTTTATCTAAGTCGTTGCAAGCACCAAGAAAATCTTCAGATTGAAGATATAAGTCAGATGGTGCGGCTTCAATCACCATAAGCATGTCGCGTATCAAATCTAAATCGCGTTTCATAGTATCCTTCCTTTCATGGCCGCCTGCGGGGCGGTCTTTTTATTTGCGATTTTGGCTGCGCCGACAAAATGGTGTCACTGCCTGCGGTGCTTGATTGCGGGAATCTCACGCTCGAGTTCGGCGAGGTCATCGGCGTCGGCCTGCTGGGCGTCGGCTTTCTTACGGCGGGCATCAAACTCGGCATAGGTGTCGGTGACGTAGTGGACCATCTCGTCAT
>ERZ1106978.139-NODE-139-length-55248-cov-7.650354_pt1 | contig 55248 bp, 43 predicted proteins | sample MGYA00403689_ERZ1106978 | MGnify/ENA primary metagenome ERZ1106978 (study PRJEB35170, sample SAMEA104062434) | human gut metagenome | biome: human gut; feature: human-associated habitat; material: faeces | place: Denmark | collected 2012-08-02 ...
ATCACTAATCGGGACTTTCACCCTTTAGAGTAAAAACATGCTCATCATACTGAAAGAAAAGCTTCGGCGTAGACATCCGAAGCTTCTCTCTTTTTCTGATTTATTTCTTCTTAAGATACTTGACGCAATCAAGTGTGACAGCTGCAAGAATAATAACACCTTTAATAGCAAGCTGGAAGTTTGCATCGGTGATACCGACCATAGGAAGAACGACAACAATAGCCTGGAAGATGAGGGCACCGATGACGATACCGCTGATTTTACCGACACCGCCGGAGAAGGAAACACCGCCGACAACGCAGGCTGCGATAGCATCGGCTTCCATACCCTGACCGGTCTGAGCTCTGACGTTACCAGTGTAGATACCGTACATGCTGCCGCCGATACCATAATAGATGCCAGCGAGGATGAAGACCATCATTGTGACCTTGAAGACGTTGATGCCGGAGACGGCAGCAGCTTCCGCATTTCCGCCGACAGCGAACATATTCTTACCGAACTTTGTCTTATTCCAGATGAACCACATGATCGCAATACCGATTGCGGCCCAGATGATCATGATTGGGAAGTCTCCGCTTCCAAGTCCCTTACCAGAGACGATAGCTGTGACAGTCGGATCAGGAGCACCGGTGAAGGAGTTGCCTGTGATACCGGCCATGATACCGAATGTGAAGAGCTGTGTGGCAAGAGTGGAAATGAACGGATGCATCTTGAACTTTGCAGTGAAGAAACCTGCAGTACCGGAGATGAGGCAGCAGGCGAAGATGGAGAGGAGGAATGCAAAGACAACACGAACACCTAAAGGCAAAGCAGTGAAGTTGGGTGATTTGCCGAAGAATGTAATACCTGTTTCACCAGTTGTCGTAACAAGCATACCTGTGAAGACTGAAGCCATACCGACAAGACGTCCGATACTCAAGTCTGTACCGGCTAAGACGATAAGTCCGCCAACACCTAAGGCTAAGAAGATCTTCGGGGAGACCTGGTTGAGGATGAGAAGGATGTTATCCCAGTTGAATAAGAAGTCTTTTGTCTGAATGGCATAGACGATTGTTGCGACAATCATCAAGACAAGAATAGTAAGATAAAGACCGTTCTTTAAGAAGAAGTCCTTCAGATTGAAACCATAGGAATAGTTTTCGAATTTCTGTTCATAGGCATACTTGATAGGAAGCTTCTTGTTGTTGGCTCTTTCCATGAATGCATACTTGTTAAGGTACAAAGCATGATTGCTTTCCTTAGCAGCATCCTTGACATCATTGAATGCGACAAGAGCATCGTTGCACTTCTGATGATAGATGGAATCGACTTCCTTCAGCTGAAGTCTGCGTCTCTTCTGCTCATCGGCAGATCTGTCTTCCGGAAGAGGTTCGTTTTCGAACTTTTCCTTCAGTTCAGCAAGGGAAGCATTTCTTTCTTCCAAATAGGTAGCAAGCTTCTGCTGATATTCAATCTTAGCAGCGGCAATCTTTTCTTTGCCGGCTGCTTTATCAGCAGCGATAAGCGGTTTATAGCTTTCTTCGATGAAATTGATTGCATCTGTGACCTTAACATAAAGCTGTTCTTTGTTTTGTTCTTTGACAGCTGTTGCAGCAGCAATCTGTTTCTTGTCATTTGCAATCAGCTTTTCTCTTGTTTCAGGATCGAGCTGGTGGTTGCGCTTCAAGTTGCTGATTTCGTTCTTCAGGCCTTCAATCTTTGTTACGCCATCAAGGCGTAAGGCATCGATTTCTGATAATATCTTTTCAATCTCAGGAATGAATGCATTCTCAGAATCGAGAACATTTTGATTCAATTGTTCCATTTTGATTAACCCCTCTCTATAAGTATTTTGCAGACAATCTCAGAAGCTCTTCCTGATTTGTCTCTTTCGTATTGACAACACCGGCAAGATGATAGTTGCTCATGACAGCGATTCTGTTTGTAATACCGAGAATCTCAGGCATTTCGCTGGAGACAACGATACAGGTCTTGCCCTTCTTTGCCAGATTGAGAATCAACTGATAGATTTCATATTTGGCGCCGACATCAATACCTCTGGTCGGCTCATCAAGAAGGAAAATATCCGGATCGCGTTCAAGCCATTTTCCGATGATGACTTTCTGCTGGTTGCCGCCGCTGAGAGCGGAAATCATATCATTAGGACCCATACATTTCGTATGCATCAGACTGATTTCACGGATAGTAGCTTCTTTCATCTTGGCGTCATCCAAGAAACCGAACGTCTTATACTTATCCAAGTTTGTAATGGTTGTGTTGAAAGTCAATGTGCCTTTCATGAACATACCATTCGCTTTTCTTTCTTCTGTGACGAAAGCGAAGTTGTATTCCATAGCATCCTTAGGGGATGAAAGGAAGATCTGCTTTCCATTATAGAAGATCTTTCCGGTCTTGATTGTTCTCATACCGAAGAGACATTCAAGCAATTCACTTCTACCTGCACCGACAAGGCCGTAAATACCGAAGATTTCACCTTTGCGGACAGAGAAGTTGATATCGCGAAGCAGCGGAGCATACATAGAAGAAAGATTTTCGATACGAAGAACTTCCTCATCAGGAGTATTGTCCACCGGCGGGAAACGCTGAGTAAGACTTCTTCCGACCATAGCGGAGATCAGTTCGTTCATGTTGGTTTCGCTGGTCTTCTTTGTCATGATCATTTCACCATCACGGAGGACGGAAACTTCATCGCAGATTTGGAAGATTTCATCCATCTTATGAGAAATGTAGACGAAGGAAACGCCCCGTTCTCTAAGTTCATTGACAATCTTGAAGAGCTTTTTGACTTCAGGCTCTGTCAAGGAAGAAGTAGGTTCATCCAAAACGATGATTTTGGAATTGTAAGAGACGGCTCTTGCAATTTCGACCATCTGTCTCTGAGAGACAGACATCGTTCTCATCTTCTGCTTCGGATTGACGTGAATGTCCAACATGGAAAAAAGACCTTTTGTCTCAAATAACATATAATTTTCGTCGACAACACCAAACTTGGTGCGATAGCGACCTAACCACATGTTATCAAGAACGGTTCTATCAAGACACTGGTTCAATTCCTGATGAACCATGGCAACACCATTTTCCAAAGCGTCTTTCGGATCCTGGAAGTCGACATGTCTTCCATCGAAGACAATGCTTCCGTCATCCTTGCTATAGATACCGAAAAGGCATTTCATCATTGTAGATTTACCGGCGCCGTTCTCACCCATAAGACCCATGACGGATCCTTTTTTGACGGTCAGATCAATATTCTTCAGAACATGGTTTTTTCCGAAGGATTTTGAAAGGCCGTGAATCTCTAAAATATTTTCTGACATATTTTTGATTCGGAACCTCCTGTTTTAATATAAAAGTAGGATGCTACTTTCATAGCACCCTACTATGAAATCTTAGGGATTTACTTCTTTAAAGCGTGATACCAATCTTTGATGATCTGGCCCTGAGCAGCGCCCTGACCGGCAGAACCGGAACCGACGAAGTAGGTCTTGGCCTTTCCGGAAAGATCAGCGACACCCTTGTTGTCGGAAGTCTTAGGCTGTCTGTTGAAGAAGACGACCGGTTTGTCTCCGGCAAGAGCCTGATAGGATTCCCAGTTGGCGTGAGTGATGACATTGAAAGCAAAACAATCATATGCTCCTGTCTTCATCTGAGTCTGAATTCTGTTCTGGAGGTCGGCATCATCATTGCCATCGCCTTCGATAACATCAACTGTAAATCCTAACTGTGTAGCATAGTGAGGAAGAGCCTTTCTGTAGGTTTCCTTGATGAAGTTATCGTTCGCAGAATAGGTAGCAACGAGCATCTTCTTGCCCTTGACGGCTTCATCAGCAGCGACATTGACATAGGCGCCAGGCTTTAAGCTATCGGCATTGCCGGCTGTGACAGCAGCAAACTTTGTCTGAACGACATGCTTGCTGATTTCATCGAGGTTGAGTTCAGCCTTTCCGCCATAGTTGGTGGAGATGACAGTTTCACTTCCCTTGATGAGGTTGGTGAGAACAGTAGCAGCAGCAAGAGCCTGATCGTCACCGTTCTGAGAGACAGAACCGGCAAGTGTTCCGGCCTTGATCATGTCGCAAGCGGCAGAAAGAGCATCGAAACCGACGATAGGAGTCTTCTTGACTAAGCCAGTGGCGGCAGAAGCGGCAATTGCCATACCATCATTATTGGAGATGATGAAATCGAGTTTGCCCTTGAACTTCTTTGCCCAAGTTTCGACTGTTTCCTTGGCAACCTGGTCATTCCAGGAACCGTTGTTGTCAGTGCAGGTCTTTCTTTCGAGTTCGACTGCCTTGAAACCGCCTTCCTTGGCGATTTCTTCCATGGCAGCAATGCAGCCTTTGGTACGATCTTCAGCTTCCGGGTTTCCGTCTTCGCCGACTAAGATGACATATCCGAGTTCACCATCAGCAATAGCGGTATCCCAGCCCCATTCAGTGGCAGTTGTTCCGCCGCAAGAAGCTAAAGAAGCAGCTAATCCGACTAACGACATAAGTGGAATAAGTTTTTTCATAATAAAGTGTTTCCCCCTTTTATTCCTGGTTGTTTCTTATCGCTGTACAAACGACTATTTCGATAAGCGCTTTCATCTTAACGTATTGTGAAAATTTAAAGAATGGAAAAAAATACACACTTTTTAGAATTTTCTACACAAGAGCTTAAATGTAGAGATTTTTTTAAGATTTTTCAAAAATTTTAAACATAGATAGCAATTTTTGATTATTATCCCACCATAATATTAATGATGATTAGGATAAAGAATGGATTCTTCTATATATAAATGGAAAAGGCTTTCCTTCTTTTTCAGGAAGAAAAGCCTTCATTTTTGTTTTCGAATATTAGGTCAAACGCGCACGCAACGACCAAATTCTACTGCTTTTCTGCCACAGAAGAAAGCAGTGCAAAGTAATCTCCGACCATCGGTTTACTAAGTATATTGACACTGAAGTTATCTTTCTGAAGAAGGATTTCATACACAGAAAGATAATCCTTCAAAGAGATGTTCTCAGGCTTGGTCGTATAGTTTTTGAAGAAGAAGTCTCCGATAGAAGAGAAGAAAGATTTCTTATCCTCTTTCTTCAAGCTAAGCAGCTTGGAGAAGCAGGCAATGGAATCCTCGAAGAAGGTGAAGTCTCTGTCCGACATGACAAGCATATCTTTCTCATAGGAGAAGATATTGCCGATGGGTTCTATTCCGTCCATATGTTTCTTCTCTTCTTCACTGACAGCATCCATTAGGCTATCAGAAATAAAAGAAAAGTTCACTTTCTTTCCAAAGAAATCATCCACGATTTTCTTCGCTTTGACAAAACTCTTCTGTCTTTTCTCAGCATCTTCTTTTTCCGAAAGGATTAGAAGATATGTTCTTTTCTTCTTGCCATTCAAAAACAGAAGCCTATCTTCGTTCTGTTTATGGGAAGAAAGAACAAAGTCATATTCTTCCTCTTTTGGATTTTCAATACGATTGATGTCTTTATTATCAGAAAAGACAACAAAATCTTCTTTCGAGCAGCACACATCAAACTGATACGTGTTCTCCTTCAAAGCCGTGGACTTCATAAAAGCAGACACGATATCTTTGTCTTTGAATTCGGTCAGATAAATCAGAGTCTTGATTTTTTCCATGATATTACTCCTCACTTTCATAAGAGATTTTCTTTTGTGATGGCGCTTCCCTCGACATAAATCGTATATTCGTTGGCCATATGATATGGGAAGGACTCTGTTATCTTACCATATTTCTGTATTTCTTCCACAATCCTGACACAGGCCACAGCCTGTCGATGCGATTCGTTTTTGACAGTGCCGGAAAGAAGGCCTTTTCTCACATATTCCAATCCGACTGTCGTTCCATCAACACCGAATATCGGGAAAGGAAGACTCTCGCCTTCCCATTCAAAAGCATTTTCATTGGAAAGCAGGTAATCGATGACACCTAGTGCCATATCATCATTGTTGCAAAGAATCAGCTCGATATCCTTTCCGTACTTCTTCATGATCTCTTTTGAGTTATCTTTTGCAAGGCTTCTGCTCCAATTGCAGTAAGTGGAATACAAAGTCTCAATCTGATAGCCATCATTCTTTAAGGCTTCCATGGCTGCCTTGCTTCTCTTTTCGGAGTCCTGATGCCCGATTTCGCCTTTGATCAAAACAGTCTGAATGATGCCATCTCCGTTTTTATCATATAGAGGATTAAGAGAACTGCTCGTTCCGAAAAGATTCTCAACCATCTTGGCCTGAGCTTTTCCTTCAAAATTAGGATCAGTACCGACATAAAAAATTTTGTTGTTGTTTTTCCTTCCTCTGATCATATCCTGGTCAAGCGGCTGTCTATTGAAAAAGACAACAGGAATATCCTTTGTGGATACTTTATCGATGATAGCGCCAGAAGAGAGTCTGTCCACTGGATTGATGAACATCATCTTCGGATTCATCTTATCCACGGCTTCTACCAAAGACTCGTTCTGCTTAATCTGAGAATTGCCCGCATAATAAGTCTGGAAAGAACAACCTCTTTTTGTCAGTTCGATCTGCAAAGCCGTATCAAAAGAGCTGATGAAAGTATCGCTTTCATCATAAACGAAAATCAATGCATCTTTTGAAGAAGAGGAGCAGGAAGCCAAAAGAACAGCAAAAGACATAATGAAAGACAATCGTTTATTCTTCATCGCTTCTTACCTCCTGTAAAGGAATGCGGATTGAAATCTTCGTACCGTCATCAAGGGACGAATCGACAATAATATCCGCTTTCTCTCCATAGAAGATACGGATTCTCTGATAAACGTTGGACAATCCTACACCCCTATGAATCGTCTTATCTTTGAATGACTGATAGATTTCTTCAATCTTGTCAGGCAACATGCCAAATCCATTATCTTCGATATCAAAACAAAGATAGGAACTGTCAAGATAAGCTTTGATTTTGATCATAGCTCCTTCTTCCGGTTTTTCTCCTAAACCATGTACGATGGCATTCTCGACAATCGGCTGAAGGATCAACTTGATGATTGGAAGAGAAAGAACTTCATCGGAAGCATCGACATCATAAGAGAAGCTGTCCCCAAATCGCATCTTCTGAATCTGAAGATAGTATTTCACATGATCGAGCTCGCTTTTCACCGGAATGATATTCTTTCCTCTTGAAATAGAGATACGGAAGAATCTTGAAAGAGCAACAATCATCTCTTCTGCCTTCTCATTCTCATTCTCATCAATCATATAGATGATGGAGTCCAACGTATTATATAGGAAATGAGGATTGATCTGATTCTGAAGCGCCTTCAGCTCAGCTTTGTTCTGTTCCTTCTGTTCATTGACAACCTCTTGAGCAAGATCGTGAATTCTATTCATCATCTTGCAGAAGGATTTGTTGAGAGAGACAATTTCCTTTGTTCCGCCAATTGTAGAATCCGATTGCAGGCGGAAACTGAGATCTTCGACAGCTTCCATCTCTCTTTGTAGACGGACAATCGGCTTGGAAATCTGAGTGGAAATCGCATAGAAGAGGAAAAGGAAGGCGATAAGAGCCAAGGTAGTATAGACAATACAATTGATCAGAAGCTTCTTTTTGGCCTGTGTCAATCCATTGATATTTGTCGCGATGACAAGTCTCCACCTCGTCTTTGGAATCGTAGAAATATACAGATAAATGGAATTTTTTCCATTATCGAGTCTGACATTGCCAATGACCGTCTTCTGAATGATTTCTTTTTCTCTGTCACTCACTTCAGAAGAAGCATAGACAGGAAGATAATCATTATCAAAAATATAAACGTGTCCGCCTTCTCCCAATTGAACCTCATCGATCATGGAAGCGATGCCGGAAAAATCATAGATGATTTTTAAAATGGCGGAATCATTTCCGTTATTGATGGACATGACTTTGGATAAGGTAAAGCAAGAAGCGGAATTGACACGGGAGAAGATATTGACCAGAGGGGCATCGACAGAAGAAGAAAACCATTCTTCTTTTTTGACATCTTCCGGAGACAATTCGCTGACATAATTGCTGTCGCTTGTAATCATCCTTCCATTCGTATCATATAAGGAAATGGATTCGATGGATTGTGAAACTACCATAATCTCATCAAAAAAAACGCCTCCTTTGCTTTGGATTGTTTCACTGTTCTCGTTGACAAGTCTTTTTTGAATGGCATCAGATGCATTGATGACACCATCCATATAATTGGAATAATTGGAAAGAGCCTGTTCCGAAGTAGAGATGACCTGCTTTAAATAAGTGGTCTCAACAGAGGAAGAATAGGTCAGTGTGACAATCGAAAAAACACCAGCCATAAAAAGAACGAAGGCCGTGACAAAAGAGAAGAACAGTTGGCTCTTTAAAGAGAGACGATTAAGACGATTTCGTTTTCCTGTATTCATCGGGTGATAATCCTGTGTATTTTTTAAAGCAATGCGAGAAATAATATGGATCCGTATATCCGACATCTCTTGCAATAGTGATGATTCTATTGTTCTGATCCGAGAGCAAAGTCAACGCCTTCTTCATTCTCAAGTCAGTAGTAATCTTTGTGAACGATGTTCCGTTTCTTTTCAGAATTGCTGAAATATAGCTGACAGAATAAGATAATTCGTTTGCAACATCCTCAATTAACAGATTTGGATTGGTAAAGTTCATATCGATGAAATGAAGTATTCTCTCATATGATGATTCGACCCCAGAGAGCTTTCTGGATTCATTAACTTTGATGACCCTCTCTGCTAATGCAACCAAATAATCGATCAGATTTTGCTGTGTCTTCATCCCATAGAGCTTTGTCGTGATTTCCGCCTGTGAATCGAAATCCTGATAGAATTCAGAAAGAGAAATGCAGGCTTTGACAATCGCATCTAGAATATTGGAAAGAATATAGAAATAACTGTCTTTGTAATTCGGTGTGCTGATCTGCGCAATCAGTTTTTCAAGACTGCTGATAACATCCGTTTTCTTTCCATAAGAGATGAGATAAGTAAGGTTCTTGTATTCATTTTCATCAATCTTACCGGTACTTTGCGGCGTTCCACTCTCTTTTTCCAAGTCCTCAAAAGAAAACACCATATTAGACCCTAGAACGGTTCTGTATTCCAAAGAACGTTTTGCGTGGCGATACATTTTTCTGTAATTGACCGGTGCATTCATAATATCGGAAACACCACAGGAAACAGAAATCGATGCTGCTCTTTTTACCATGGCCAGTATGCCGTTGAATTTCAGCATCAGTTCCTCATCATTGAACTTCTCATCTTTCTGTAAAAGAAGTATCATCTGATTATCGGAAAGGAAGAAATAATATAGGCAAGAAGCAAACTCTTCATCAATTGCTTTTTTCAATGAGAAATAAAGAAGATCCTGTCTATCAAATTCCAGTTCATCGCTGTCTGCATCATAGACAGCCATGACCTGATAGAGATGATTCAAGTCGATTCCATCTTCGACAAGTTTGTTTGCAAAATTGGCAGGTATCTGCTTCAGTTTGATCAGTCTATTAAGATCCTCAGACTGAAGAAAACGCATAGATGTCTTAGCTTTGACTTCCAGGTTCTTGATACTAAGATCCATCTGAAGCTGTTTGTCCAAAGCATCTTTTGCCTTATATAAAACGCCCTTCATTTCTAAAGATGACACCGGTTTTGTCAAATAGCCGGCGACACCCAAAGAAATAGCCTCCTTTGCATAATCAAAAGAGTCATATCCGGAGACGATGATAAATTGCATCAGAGGAAAATCCATCTTCAAATGACGAATCAGCTCAATGCCGCTGATATAAGGCATTCTGATATCCGTGATCAGAATATCGGGTTCCAGATGTGATCCGCTTTCCAGCGTATCAAATCCGTTCTCAAAACATCCGACAACCATGAAGTCATCAGAAAATTTCTCAACCATTGTCTTTAATCGATTACGAATGGATTCTTCATCATCTGCAATGATTACTCTATACATATTGTCTATCTCCCAGTGGAATTGTGAATCAAAATATCAGCAATAATCAAAAAATATGGAATTACATATTGTATCCCCTTACAATTCTACCACAAACTAATATCTCACTGATAAATCAGATTCTTTTTCTCTTTTTGCAATCTCTTGCGAGATTGGGATTATATAACCAAGCGATGCATTCATCGATCACTCTCTTCAAAATCTTTATAGAGGAATTGATGACATCACTTGTTATTGTTCGTCTTTCTTTTTTGATATCATCGCCACAGGAAGGAAGATGAATATAGTTGCGAATCTGGCGAATATAATGAAGTTCATCTATATTCAAAGAAGAAAAAATACCGACTTTTTCCGCTCTATCGATCAATTCATAAAAAGGAAGTTCTGTGTTTTCTTTCCTTTCCTTATCAATCATAGAATACAAAACAGAACAAGAGGAAAGAAACGGACACTCTATATAGCAACAATACCTTGTATTCTTGTTATGAAATGTGGCCCGAAGAATCGCTTCGACAACAGAAGCCAACGACTCCATATACAATTCACAATAAGATGAAGACAAAGTTTCATCCATCTCATAAACATTATAGTTGTAGCCTAAAAACTCCAGCAATCGAATACGGGAATAAATCAATTTCAGCCAGCTTGAATGCGGATCGATCTTTGATAAATGAAGAGCGTCATCCATCTGAAAATCATCTTTCATCAAGTTAGAAGGAAGTTTGGTTTTCATACTTATAGTTTTGCTTTCAGTTCCAGGATTTCATCGCGAAGCCTTGCAGCCTCTTCAAAATCAAGAGACTTGGCAGCTCGATTCATCTCACTAGTAAGATTCTTAATCATCAGTTCAAGTTGCTTTCTTGTCATCTTGCTAGTATCATCAATCGATTTCTTCTTATCATCTATCATATGCATCGGTTCCTGAATCGGTTTTATAATCGTCTTAGGAACGATATTGTGATCTTTGTTGTACTGTTCCTGAATCGTTCTTCTTCGCTTTGTCTCACGAATGGTGATCTTCATGGCATCGGATATCTTATCCGCGTACATGATGACTTTTCCGTTTGCGTTTCTTGCAGCACGGCCTGCAATCTGAGTCAATGATCTTGCACTTCTTAAAAAGCCTTCTCTATCAGCATCAAGGATGGCGATCAAAGAGACCTCAGGAATATCAAGGCCTTCTCTTAAAAGGTTGATGCCGACTAAGACATCATAGATTCCTTTTCTCAGTTTATAGATGATCTCTGTTCTTTGAAGAGTCAGAATTTCATGCTGCAGATAGGCAACCTTCAGATCATGTGATTTGAAGAAATCAGTCAGATTCTCAGCATCTTTCACAGTCAATGTGACAACCATGACTCTCTCATTCTTCTTGATTCTTTCATTGATTTCATTCAATAAATCATAGACAGGGTTGTTCTCGTTGCTTCTCACTTCGATGATTGGATCAAGAAGACCGGTAGGACGAATGATCTGTTCTACTGCAAGCTGACCTGTCTGCTCCAGTTCATAATCGCCAGGAGTAGCAGAGGTACAGATGACGTTGTTGATTTTCTTTTCGAATTCCTCAAACTTCAAAGGCCTGTTGTCCAAGGCAGACGGCAGTCTGAATCCATAATCGACAAGCGTTCTCTTTCTTGCTCTATCGCCATTGAACATGCCGCCAATCTGAGGGATTGTAACATGACTCTCATCAATAAAAAGAAGAAAGTCTTTCGGGAAGTAATCTAAAAGAGTATACGGAGTCTCCCCCTCTTTTCTGCCGTCGAAATGTCGGGCATAGTTTTCAATTCCAGAACACATACCAAACTCTCTTAACGCATCCATATCATGCTCGGTTCTTGTCTTAAGTCTTTCGCTTTCTAGATACATGCCGTTTTGATCAAAATAGGCAAGGCGTTCTGTCAATTCTTCTTGAATTGTCTTTAAAGCCTTTTCGATTCTATTTGTCGAAGAAGCATGTTCATGGGCTGGGAAGAAAGGGAAATAATCAAAAGTATGAAGAAGTTCCCCTGTCGTCGGTTTGATCTGATCAATCTCCGCAATCTCATCAAAATCAGAAAGGACACGGATGAAGAAATCATCGCCGTTAGGCGGATAAATCTCCATGACATCCCCACGGATTCTGAACGTTCCAGGCTCCAAGGAAAGATCGTTTCTCTTATACTGGGCAACAACAAGCTTCTGTGCGATCTCTTTCGGATTGAAAGGCTCTCCGACATGTAAAGTAAAAGCGAGATCTCTGTATTCGTCAGGGTCGCTAAGACCATAGATAGAAGCGACAGAGCAGACAACAATCGTGTCTTTCCTCTCCAAAAGAGAATTGACCGCACTCGCTCTCATCATTTCGATCTCATCGTTCATAACGACCTGTTTATCAATATAAGTGTCCGTTTTGGGAATATAGGCTTCCGGCTGATAGAAGTCGAAATTGGAGATAAAGTATTCGACTCTGTTATTCGGAAACAGCTCTTTGAACTCTCCGTATAACTGGGCGGCCAAAGTCTTGTTGTGAACCAAAACCATTGTTGTCCTTTGAGCAGCCTGAATGATATTGGCCATAGTAAAAGTCTTGCCAGTGCCTGTTGCACCTTTCAAGACCTGCCATTTCCTGTTCTCATTCAATCCTTCGACAAGGGAAGCGATAGCCTGAGGCTGATCTCCAGTCGGCGAATATTTGGATACCAGTTCAAAAGGATGTTCTTTATCCGTCATATCAGTTGTTCTCCGCAAATGCAGTCAGATCATCATAACCTTTTAGATAATAGTCGTAGCACTCTTTGACAAAACGGTCATTCAATTTCTTATCCATCGCACCAGAGGAAGAAAAGGCATTCAGATAAGAATCATCTGAATACTTCTTAGCCGTAGATATGGAATACTGTCTGATTGCATCCGTAAAATGATAGTCTGCAGAATAAGAGGCAGGATAAACAGAAGGATAGATCATATTGAGCGCATTGAGGAAGAACTGCTGCCCATATTCTGAAATTGCAATCGATGTCGTATAATCGGCTATCAATGCCATCGGTGTATAGTCAGGAGTATACGTCTTATCAGGAACGATTCCCTTTTTATGAATGCAAAGGACATTGTCATTGTCTTTTCCTTCATCATACATCGTCTCGTTCTCTCTTTCCTGACCATAAACATAAGCGTAGGTATAACGGATGACAGACTTATCAGAAAAGTATTTGAAACTTTGTGCAATTCCTTTTCCATATGATTTGAATCCATAGACAGTACAATTTGTTCCAGCGCGCATAGCCAACGTAAAACTTTCAGAAGCACTAGCAGAATTGGAATCAATAATGATTCCATATTCTGAGAAATCATATTCCGGATTCTCTTTCTGATAGCAGGAAGAGAGCGTCTTTCCGTTCTTATCGACCATCGCATCGATCATCGTACCTTTTTTAACAAACATCTTGGCCATTGCCTCGGCCTGAGCAACATAGCCTCCGCCATTTCCGCGAAGATCGAAAACCAGTTTCTTCGCCCTAGACTCGTACTGTTGCAGTGTGCCTTTCAATGCAGAGACAGGATCTCCTAAGAAAGTGTTGATTTTCACAGTCAACGTATTTTTGTTTTCTTCTGTCGGAGCGGAAAGCACTCGAACCAATCTTTCAGAATAATCGCCTTTCTGAAGTTTCACTGTAAAAACAGCATCTCCTCTTTTCACTGTAAAAAGAAATGAATCGTCCTCGCTGACTTTCTCAGAGAGATAGTCTCTGATCTCTGTCGAGGTGTGAGAAGAAAAGTCATAGACCTCTTCTTCGTTTCTTTTCACCGAAACAAGGACATCTCCGATCTTAAGGGCTCTTGATTTCTCTGCAGGGGAATCGGGATGAATCTCGCTGATATAAAGGCCTCCATCATAACTATGCGTTGAAAAGCCAAAGCCGCGGCTATCGACAGATAGTCCCTGCGCTTCTCTGTTTTCCGTATAGAACGTATAAGGATCGCCTTGGTTATCGGATATCGATGTGATCATACCGTTTAAGGCAAGAGTCGAAAACTCTTTTTCCTCATTTCCGAAAAGCCATTCTTCTTTTAAAAGCCGATATCCTTCGATGAGTTTTTTCTCTTCTTCCGTCAACCCCATCGTGTTTCTGAAAATCAGATATCCGGTCCCAGTTCCGACAGCAAGGCCGGCAACAAGAGTCAGGATGATAGGCAGAACAACTTTGTTTTTCTTTTCTTCCATAAGAAGCCCTCGCTTTCACATCGTCTGATATTGGAGTCTGTCTTCCTCAGATAATAGACTATCACGTCTCTTCAATTTGATATTGACGATTTCGTGAACGACACTCATCAATACCGCAAAGAACAATATGACATAAGGAAGCAAGAAGAACTTGTTTCCCAACACTCTGCATACCAAACCGAATATAGGAGATAAAGTAACATTTCCGCAATAAGCTATGGCCATCTGAAGCCCCATTGCCTTCAAAGAGACGGCTTTGGAGAAGCGATAGGGAGTCAGACGAATGATAGCTGGATAGATCGGTGCACATCCGATTCCGCAAAGAACAATGCCGACAATGGAACAGTACTTGCTGAAAGGAAGAAGCATCAGAACAAGGCCGGTGATCAAGACGCCTTCTCCTAAGCGGATCATCCATTTCTCTTTGACTTTCAAAGAAATAGGACCAGAGATGAATCTTCCTGTCGTGATGCCAATATAGAAGAGAGAAGCAAGGCTTGCAGCTTCTTTGGAATCGACATTCCAGGTGTAATAGAAATAGTTACCACTCCATAAACCAGTCGTTGTCTCTAATGCGCAATAGCAGAAGAAACCGGTGATGGCCAGATAGAAGACAGGATTCTTCAAAAGCGGTGTCTTCTCCACTTCTTTGAACTGTTCTTCCTCTTTTTCAAGCGCAATCTCTTTCTTATGGGCTTTTCCCCATAGAGGAAGAGAAAGGAAAGAGATCAAAGCGATAGACAACTGAACGATTGCAATGACACGGATTCCGTTATACCAGCCCGCTGATTGATTGCTCGTATCGATAAAAGGAGAGATGATGAGAGGAGAAACAGAGGCTCCTACTCCCCAAGAGCAGTGCAGCCAGTTCATATGTATCGCTTTATAATGAAGCGCAACATAGTTGTTCAAAGCAGAATCGATGGCTCCCGCTCCTAACCCTAACGGAATGGCGCAGAGATAGAAAAGCCATGTATAGCCTTCTCTTACCATCGAAAAAGAGAATAGGCCGAATGCAGTCAATAGAATCGAAAGAGACACAACCCATTTAGTCGTCAATTTTCTGATCAGTTTTTCCGAAAAGAAAGAGGAGATGATGGTACAGACAGATACGACAAGTCCGATATACCCAGCCTGATCGGCGGAGATTGATAAATTCTCAGCAATAGCCGGAAAAGAACTTCCCAACATGGAGTCGGGAAGTCCTAATGAGATGAATATCAGATAAATCAATAACAGTAACAGGATGGTCATAATGAATAGAAGTCACTTACCGGAGATAGAGAAATCCTTAATAACCATAGATGGAGTGAAGATACCGGAATGATATTCAACATCGGAAGCGATGTCAGTAACATTTTCAAAAAGATCTTTCAGATTTCCGGCACAGACAATCATAGAGACAGCCTGTGATACTTTTCCATCCTTGATGAGATATCCCTTGCAGGGCAAAGAATAATCAAGAGTCTGAGCATTGATGCCAGAGTTAAGACCGGATACTGTTGTGATATAGATGCCGTTTTTGACTTTAGCGAACAATTCATCCTTATTCTTGTTTCCGGGCTTGACTCTTAAGACAAAAGGTCCAGCATTTCCGATTCCGCTGGCACAGCCATTGGAAGAGATATTCTCTTCCTTTGCTGTTTCGACAGAGTGGAAATAGCTCTTTAAGACACCTCTCTGAATGAGGGTGAAATCCTGAGTCGGATAACCATCTGCATCATAGCTTGTCGCCTCCAGAGCAGTATCATGCGGAGTGTGAAGGACTGTGAGCTTCTTGGAGACAATTTCCTGTCCGACTTTGTTTTCAAAGAGGGAGAGATGCTTATGAACGGATTTGGCGTTGAGCTGAGACATGAAGAATGCCATCAAGTCAGATACTGCTGACGGACTGAGAACGGCTTTGTACTTCTTGGACTTGCAAGGGCCTGTTTTAAAGAAATCGATTGCCTCATGAATGGCTGAATCAATCTTCTTTTCGCCTTCAGCGATAAGGTCCTCCAAAGAATGGAAGGAGAAGAACATCTCTCCGCCGGTGCGAGGTTCTTTATCCTCGTCTTCAGCGACAATTTCAAATCCGCCGACAAAGCATGCTTTCTTTTCCTTACACTTCAGACCGAGCGTATTGGTCTTAAACGTTTCGCTCTCCGTCATGGAAAGAGAGACAGTGACCTTGGCAAGTCGCTTATCCTTTTCCTGAATCTTCTTAGAGAGAGCCAAGGCAGCTTCTCTAAGCTCTTTTAAAGAAGCCTTCTTGAAATCAGCAAAAGAGACAGCAGCTTTGCGATATCTCTTTCCGCCGCCATAGAAATGTTCGATTTTCTCTTCTCTTCCAAATTTACCGGATTCGCAAATGGCATCCATCATCATGACAGGTGTGTCCTTATCGATGACATCGGTAGCATAGGAACCGATTTTGCCGTCGATCAAACCCTGTCCTGAGACATCCTGGCTTGTACCGATCTGCTGTGCTTCGACTTCTCCGTTGAAGACTTCGACAGAAGTCTCTGTGGAAACAGAATAGCTCAGAGAGAAAAGATCGAAGTTTCTCTTCTTGGCTTCTTCAAAATATTTCTTTGTATTGATATTCATTATTCGTTGCCTCCTGCACCGCCGACAAGGATCTTGGAGATCAGCAAGGTCGGCTGTCCGACTTCGACATAACAGCTTCCGGAAGAGGATCCGCAGACGCCAGGGGCTCTAGAGAGATCGTTTCCGACCATTGTGATGCGAGGTAAGATTTCATAACCATATCCGATTAAGGAAACCGGCTTGATCATATGATCGATTTTTCCATCTTTGATCAGATATGCAACATCAGAAGTGAAGATGAACTGATCGGTGGAAGGATCGACCTGTCCGCCATTGAATCCTTTGCAGTAGATTCCGTTTTTGACAGAGGCGATGATCTCTTCCGGTGTAGAAGAACCATTGTCGATATAAGTATTTGTCATACGGGTTGTAGGGAGATAGCGATAACTTTCTCTTCTGCAGCATCCCGTCGGCTTCATGCCGCCATTGATTCTTCTTCCGTTATAACGGTCTACCATATAAGAGACAAGAACGCCATCTTTGATCAAAACATTCTTAGTAGGAGTGATTCCTTCATCATCGACAGATTCGCTTCCCCATCCGTTTTCAATCGTACCGTCATCAATAGCAGTGACGACATCGGATGCGATTTTCTTTCCAAGCTTATCTGCAAAAGGAGAAGTTCCTCTTGCAATGGCACATCCTTCAAGAGGATGTCCGCAGGCCTCATGGAAAAGAACGCCGCCGAAGTAATTTCCTAAGACAACAGGCATTTCGCCACTAGGTCCTTCCGGTGCAGAAAGGAGTTCAACCGCAGTCTCGGCTGTCTCTTTGCAGACAGCTTTGAAATCGGTCTCCTCTAAGAATTCAAGGCCTTTGCTGACGCCCGGTCCGACAAAGCCTTGCTGGAACTGTGTTCCATCGGTTGCAAAGGCTGCGCAGGCAAGACGGGTGCGGGTGCGTTCATCAGAAGTATAGATTCCATCGGAATTGTAGATCTCGACGTGTTCATCCTCTTCCATCAGTCTGGTGAGAACATCCTGAATTTTGTCAGAGACTGCATAAGCGACTTTCTCCCCTTCCTCAAGATAGGAAAGCTTCTTTTCGACATTCCAGGAAGAATGCGGGATTTTGATAGGATTCATCTGAGCAAACTTCTTCTCTTTCAAAGAGGTGACAGTAAGAACTCTTTCTCCCTCAAAGCCTAAAGCGAGAGAGGAGGCAAGTTCAAGAAGTGATTTCTTAGAAAGATCAGAAGTATAGCCATAGACAACCTTCACGCCTTTGATAAGACGGATACCGATACCGGAAGTTCTTCCTCCTGTGACAGAGTAGACCTTCTTGTATCTTCTCGTATAAGAATGAGATTGATTGTCCTGATAATAGATTTCAGCATAATCAGCACCGGTTGCTAATCCGGCATTCAATATTTCAATAGCAAGTGCGCGTGATAATTTCATTATTGATTGACCTCCTTTGTTTCCTGAGCGTCCTGAACTTTCTTTTTCTTCTTCAGACTGATCTTTCTGGAGAAATTCATATAGTTCTTAGAAGAGAACACACAGCATAATACAGCAAAGACAGCGATGAAGAGCAGTATGACCAAGCTCATGACTGTCGGATTGACACGATGTCCGAAGAAATTCAGATTGAGAGAGAACTGATTCTCCAGGTTTTCGACAAACTTCTGACCGGCTTCTGAAGAAAGTTCAGGAGCCTGCTTGAGCTGAACGAGCGGATTTCTCATGAAGTAATTGCGGAAAAGACCTGTAGAATAGGTTCCAGGGAAGAACATCGTGACATATTCGATATAGACAGGACCTGTTCCACTAGGAAGGAAAGCGCCGATGAGGAAGCCGACAGCAGCAGAGACAATAGCGACGATCGGAGACATGACAGATTCTGTCGAGATGAAGGAGCAGATGAAGAACATCAACAAGGAAGCGGAGACAGAAGAGTAGAGAATGACACCGATGATGGCAAAAAAATCCAGAACGGTAATCATATATGCCCCATAACAGGCTAGATAAATAAGACAGATGAAGTAGACGATAAGGTTTGTAACAAAAGTGACAATGAGATTGAATAGGAAGTAAGAGGAAACAATCGTCGTAGGAAGGATCGGTGAAGAGATGAAGTCTTTTGCAATCTCCCTTTCCTTGTCTCGAACCAGAACGACATTCGCATTGAGCGAGACTGTGATACAACTGACTGATAGGACACCCGATATCATCCAAGTGTCTGCAATGCCGTATACGCCATGAAGGAATAATTCGCCCGCCTCAGTAGCAGTATCATAGATGATGCCATTGGCAATCAAAGTCTGTTTAATCTGTGCGACTTCCATCGGGCGAAGGAAGACGATATAAACTGCCAAAACGGTGAGAGGAACCATCAAGGTAAAGATGACAGATGGTACATTTTTCAGAAAGACAAGAAGATGTCTTTTTGTCAAAGACCAAAAAGCTTTCGGCTGGTTCGGTACATAATTTCGTTTATTCATATCAAGCCTCCAAAATCTTTCTGACACCAGTGACATTTAAGAAAACGTCATCCATGCTGCCTTTTTCTACTTCAAAGTCATCGATTCTGTCTTTATATTTTGTGATGAAATCGATAGCATCGTCTTTTCCGTCTACTGTGATCCGATAATAATGTCCGTCATGGTTATAGACATACTTCTTACCGGTTGAAAGAACAAAGTTCTCATATTCTTCCGTGTTTTTATGATAAAGGATGACATAATCGCCGGAATAAGTATTTTTCAGTTCAGTCGGTGTTCCTCTGGCGATGATCTTGCCTTTGTCCATGATGACGACATAGGTCGCTTTCTCAGCCTCTTCCATATAATGAGTAGTGAGGAAGACAGTCATTCCTGTCTTCTCTCTCAATGTATTGACTAGGTCCCATACAGAAAGTCTTGTCTGAGGATCAAGACCGGTTGTCGGCTCATCAAGAATGAGAAGCTTAGGATTATGAACCATCGCGCGGGCAATATCCACTCTTCTTCTTTGACCGCCAGAAAGTTTTCCGACCTGTCTGTTCATGAAAGATTCCAGTCCTAACATATCGACAAGAACCTTTTCTCTTTCTTTCCATTCATCACCTTTCAATCCATAGAATCCGGCACGGATACTAAGATTTTCTCTCGGCGTGAGATTGGGGTCCAGAACTGAGTTTTGGAAAACGATTCCAATTTTGTTTTTAATAAGATCAGGATGTTTGCTCAAATTGATGCCATCGACATAAATCTTTCCCGAATCCATTCCTAAAATCGTTGTGATGATATTGATGGTCGTTGATTTTCCAGCGCCATTGAGTCCTAAAAAGGCAAACAGGGAGCCTGTTCTCACCGTAAAGGAGATATCATTGACCGCTGTGAAATTCTCATAGGTTTTCACAAGGTGATCGACAACAAGGATATCATCGGAATCGATTGTATCTTCTTTTTTCGGTTGAAAAAAACTCAACATCTTCGATAATTTATTAGCCATTATTTCACCTCAGAAAGAGACATTTCTGTTTCTTTCTTCACTTCTGTTTTTTGTTTGTTTGCATATTCGCTCTTGTCTTTTAAATAGGAAGGATAATTCTTGACCATTGTCATGATCAAATCCATAAATGCTTTTGTCATCAGTTTTCTGTCCTGCTTGTCGATGCCATTCGTATGTCTTAAGAAATCAAGAATAAACTTCTTCGGATTCTTTAAAATCGTACCGACTTCATCAACACCTGTCTTTTCCTCAGCTTCGAAGATAGACTGGACAAGCCTTTCTCTCACCTTGCTGTCCGGCATCGATTCTTTCAGCCAGATATTGACACAATCCGTAATGAACTTGGATTCAGGAGAGATGCGCTCCAGTTTGACAAAACTGAGATCATCCACATGCCAGTTATAGATATCATGCTGCATGACATAATCTTTTTCAGGAGCTGATTTGACGACATATTCTGCCTTTTCATGACAGAGAAGCCTTCCGACGACATCTTCTCCGACAATGATATGCGTAATCTTGTCCTGAATCAGATCATGTCCCTCAGAATTGAAGACATTCTCATTCAGTCCAGGACCGTCATTGGAATAGATTCTGATAATTCGATCCATCTTGGTCTTCGGCAAAAGACAAGCAGAATAGACCGCAAGGTTTCCGCCTTTGGAATGGCCCATGATGCGGAATCTCTTATCTGGAAATTCATTCATCATGTTCTTCAGAAACTTTCTTGCGTTGATCTGTCCTCTGACCGCTTCATAGCAGGCAAGATTGAAATCTTCTTTCCAGCCGAGAATCGAATTATCGGTTCCTCTGAAAACGACAGATGCAGTCCCATCCTCAATAAGAATATTCAGAGCACCGAACTGGGTGCTCTCTTTTTCCGAGAATTCAAAACTGAAATCTGTCACAAGACAGTTTGCGTATCTTTTTCTTCTGAACATGGCCATGGCTAAGAAGATGGATCTCCTTAGCCAATCCGGGAAATGTTCAACGAGATAATTGAGATTGATCCAAGCGAAGAAATCCAAACAAAGTTCGGATAATTTCTTTGGCTTGAATGCTGAATTCTGTTTTTCGAACAGCTCAAACGGAATATAACTGAAAGCGGAGAAAACCGCGTTATCGAGCACGTTGAAATTCAGTTCGTTGAACTTTCTGTCTCCGTTCTCGTAGACGTAGTCGATGATATTTTTGAAATTCTTGTTTTCGAAAAGAACACTTTCAGCCATAAGCGATGATTTACTTTCTCTTTAATGTAGGGAAGATAAGGACATCACGAATGGAATCAGTCTCGCAGAAGAGCATGCAAAGACGGTCGATACCATATCCGATACCGCCAGCCGGAGGCATGCCGTATTCCAAAGCCTCGCAGAAATCATCATCGACCTCACAGGCTTCATCATTGCCCTTCTTCTTCTCTTCGACCTGCTCTTCAAAACGTGCTCTCTGATCGATAGGATCGTTGAGTTCGGTAAAGGCATTGCACATTTCATGAGTGGAGATATACATTTCAAATCTCTGTGTGAAGCGAGGATCATTGGGGTCCTTCTTGGCGAGAGGAGAAATATCGACAGGATGCTGACAGACAAAAGTCGGCTGAACCAAATCAGCTTCACAGAACTTTTCGAAGAAAGCTTCCAAGACATGTCCCCAAAGGAAGTGCGGTTCGACTTCGACACCAAACTTGGCTGCGGCTTCCTTGGCCTCTTCCAAAGTCTCGATATGATAGAAATCGACACCGGTCTTTTCCTTAACTGCTTCAGCCATATTGACCTTCTTGAAAGGCTTGGAAAGATCGATATCATATCCTAACCAGTGGAACTGTTCCTTGCCGACGACTTCCTTGGCAAGATAATGGAAGAGATCCTCTGTCATCTGCATCATATCATCGAGATTGCCAAAGGCCTGATAGGCTTCCATTGTCGTGAATTCAGGATTGTGAGTGGAGTCGATGCCTTCATTTCTGAACTGACGGCCGATTTCGTAGACTCTTTCCATACCGCCGACAAGAAGTCTCTTCAAAGAAAGCTCAGTAGCGATACGAAGATAGAAATCAGAATCGAGAGCATTGAAATGCGTGACAAACGGTCTTGCATTGGCGCCGCCTAAGATAGGGCTTAAAATCGGAGTCTCGACTTCGACATAGCCAAGGCTATCCATGAAGTTTCTGATGCCACGGACGATCTTCGGTCTCATAAAAGCGATTCTCTTGGAATCTTCATTGACGATGAGATCGACATAACGATGTCTTCTTCTGTCTTCCGGATCGGTAAGTCCATGGAATTTATCAGGAAGAGGACGTAAGGCTTTGACAAGATGCGTATAGCTGGTGGCACGGATAGTGACTTCGCCTGTCTTTGTCTTCATCATGACACCTTTGACACCGCAGATATCACCTAAGTCGGCTAACTTGAAGAGCTTGTAGTTCTCTTCGCCGACGACATCCTGACGGATGTAGACCTGAATCTTTCCTGTCTTGTCCTGAAGGGTGAAGAAAGAAGCTTTTCCCATCTTTCTAAGAAGGACGATTCTGCCAGCGATGCTGACTTCTTTATCCTCCTCGACCTGTTCAGGTTCTAACTTATCGTATTCCTGCTTTAAGGAAGCGGCAGCAGAATCGACCGGGAATTTCTGACCAAAAGGATCGATTCCCATTTCCTTGTACATGGCCAGTTTTTCTCTTCTTCTCTGTTCCTGGTCGTTGAGATCGTCTACTGCAGGGTTCTTTTTGATGTTGTTTTCCATAAATTACCTCACTTAAAAAGCAAACTAAAATGCAACATATTATATTATATATAATAAGTAAATACATAGTTAATTTGTAAACTAGCCCGGTTTTTAGAAAATATTTGCCTATATAGGCCAAACAAATGGCTATCGATTGATATTCTCCGCTTTTGTTCCAGAGAGGAAATCGGTCAGCTGTGAATCAAAATGAATGACAAGTTTGACATTCTTTCCGTATTTCTGATCAACGGAAGAATAGATTGCCTGTTCTACTTCTTTTTTGCCCTTTTCAGTAAAGAGGCTGCTTGGAATAACCAGATCAAAAATGAGATTCACATTCTCTCTTCCCGAAACGATTCTGAAATCATGCATATGGATAGAGTCATCAAAGGCATGAATCGCCTCTTCGACAGCATCCTTGTACTTTGTCGTATCTGGATCATCAATCAGGACAGGATCCATATGGACAGTGAGGTTGACAGAGAGTTTCTCCCATGCCTCATTTTCAATAGAATCACAAAGTTCATGAGAATCCATAACATTGCGTTTTGCATCGACTTCTACATGAATTACACCAAAAACAACTTTTCCATATGTATGTAAAGATAAGTCATGAACGCCAAGAACATCCTTGTGGCTCATAACAAGAGAGACAAGCGCTTCGATCAGCTTCTGATCCGGCTTTTCTCCTAAGAGAGTATCGATAGCTTCCTTCATGATTCCGATACCGGAAAGGATGACAAGAACACCGACAACACAGGTAAAGAAGCAATCGACATCATATCCCGTGAACCAGGTGATGATAAGACCGACAATGACCAATGTAGTAGAGATGCAGTCGTTGACTGCATCTTTTCCTAATGCTTTCAATTGCATGGAGGAAATCCATTTGCCAAAGGAGAAATACACATAGGCCTGAAGAAGCTTGAATCCGATGGCAAGACAAAGAAGAGAGAGTGAAACGATGTACATCACAAAGGAAAGCTCTTTGGTCTGTGGCTTTCCAGTCGATTGAATCGACTGGACAAAGGAGATGAAATCACCGATGGACTGATAGAGCATAATGGCACCAAGTGCGATGATGACACAGGATATCATCAAGGAGATGATGTATTCCATTCTCTGATGTCCGTATGGGTGTTCTTTGTCAGCGGGTTTTGCACTGACTTTGACGCCATAGATGCTAAGCAAATTGTTTCCAAAATCGCTGAGGTTGTTGATAGAGTCTGAAACGATGGAGTATAAGCCGAGGATAAAGCCTAAGACAATCTTAGCGACAAAGATGATGAAGTTGGTGATAAGACCAATCAAAGAAGCCAGAAAGCCGGTCTTTTCTCTGACTTTGATGTCTTCTCTGTCCTGATAATTTCTGACGAATAATTTCAATAAAAATTTTGACATAATGTATACCTTCAACAGACTTCTATTATATATGTTTTGAAAGGAAAGAGAAACGTTTTGAAAATCATCGCTTGTTTCTCTTTCCTTTCCGCTATAATCTATTCATTGTCTATGGAGAAGTACTATGGAAAAGAAAGATCGTCAATATACAAAATGCATCCTTGCCAACATGTGCATGGTAGAAGATAAGAACGGAAATGTCTTGGTTCAGGAAAGGACAAAGAAAGACTGGCCTGGTCTTACTTTTCCTGGCGGACATGTAGAAAAAGGAGAGACACTGGATGAGGCGATGAAAAGAGAAATCAAAGAAGAGACCGGTCTCACTTTGAAATCTCTTGTCTTCTGCGGCATCATCGAATGGCCGTGGGAAGAAGATAGCCGCTATCTCGGTCTTCTTTATAAATCAAATGATTTCGAAGGAAAAGTCATCTCATCCGATGAAGGAAACGTTTATTGGATGAAGAAAAGCGAACTTTTCACTCATCAGACCAGTGAAGACTTGGACAAGATGTTTGAAATCATCGAGAGCAGAAACTATCCAGAAGAAAAATAACAGGTCAGAAAGAAAAAGACAGAACGTAGCGTTTGTAAACACCGGTTTCCTACACTCTTTTTCGAAAATCGATTTTCTAAGACGGATTTCTGTATAGAAATAGGTTCCCTTTTTACAATTTGCGTTCAAGTAATAACAATCTAAGGTATAATAATCACTGATGAAAAACCAACTCAGAAAAATGTGTCTCCTGATCGATCAGGAGTTATCCATCCTTTACGAAAACTGCCTCAATGACGTTGCACTGACAATGGCATATGGGCTCGCTTTTGAAGTGAAAGACAGCCTTAAAGACGATGATGAGCTCTATCAGCACATCTTTTCTATCCAACACGTTCTCTCTCCCTTCCTCTTATCAGCAAAGCCTTACTCCAATGATCTCAACTTCGCGATGGAAAACGCCTTTGTCTTCTATCCCGCTTTGGAAGAAGAAATCAATAGAGTCGCCTCTTATAAGAATGATTCCTATCTTTTTTCCTCTTCTCTTTTCAACCCTTATACAGAAGACCTCGACTATCAGAAAGCAGAGCTTTACAGAAGGCTATTGAGGACACTGAGACTCCGTTTCATCCTGAAAGACATTCAGGACGGAATCGAAGAGTATGGACTAGAGCCTTATAAGGTAGAATCTTCCGATCAGATCAATCCATTGCGCCTTCCTTTTATAGACAGCGATACGATGGACATCGATTCGGTCAAAGAAGAAGTCATGCATCTTCTCTCCTATGTGATTCAAGATACAGAAGACGACATCGACAACCTGAAGAACTTATCTGCACTATGTGTTTCATTCGATAAAATCAAAGGAGAAAATTAGTATGAACAACGAAAAAGAATTGCCGAATTTAGGTACTCCGGAAGAAGCAGAAAGCAAGATGAAAGACAGTTATCTCTCTTTCCTTGATACATGCAGCAAATTCGTTACGTTATGTGATTTCTATTCCGATAAGACAAACGAAGGAAAACCGCTCCCTCAGACATTCCTCTCTTCCTATATTGCAAACAAAGAGAAACTTGCCAAAGCCTCTCCGCAGGACTTCTTCATCATGATGGCCTTCTATACTGCCTTCTCTCTTGATTTCTTAAGCGACGTCAAGACAAATCTCGATGACTATCATGACCTCATCGAAAAGAAGAGAGATGAAAGAGGTCTCTCCGATTATGATAAATGCTGTGACAGACTTGCTGTCAGAGATACCTTCATTGACTTGAAGAACGATATCGATGAAGCCAACTATCAGATTGCACAGGACAAAGAGCTGGAGACAAACTTAAACGACCCTGCCTTCGATCCTAATGCAGTGACTTCTATTTAAAAGAAGACAAGATGACATTTCTGAGGTGATCCATATCGATCACCTCTTTTCTTATGTTCATCACATTCTCAACCATCTTATTATAGACATTGATATCAATCTGAGATAAGACTTCCGGTATTTCATATAAAGAGTTTACAGCAAAACCAATCTTATGAGAAATGACAAAGTCGCATATAGATCCTTCCTTCCAGACAATGACCGGTTTTGCGCTTGCAAGATAAAGGCCGAACTTATGTGATGTATTGATCCTTAAGTATTTGCCAAAGCTTCCTGAACAGGTAGCTGCGCTTTTCCCATCCCAGACAAGGCCGAATTTTCCGTCTAAAACATGTGCCAGTGTCTCTGGATCATACTCCCCTTTGAACTCTCCTTTATAGTCAGCTGCAAATCCTTTGCCGTAACAGTTGAAACCAGCGCTGATAAGAGAAGGAGGAAGCTCTTTGATGAAGTCTGATTTCTTCAGATTCCCGGCAAAGCACAAAAGAGCATTTCTGTTGTCGTTTACGCTTTTGTCTTCTAAATGATAATCCCAGAAATCATGATTGACGATTTTGACTTTCTTGGATACTCTCAGCTGTTCATGAAGAACTTCATCCATCTGCTTGCTTGGCGTGATAAGACAATAGGCCATATCAAGACAAGAGGAATCAGAAAGATTGACAAGCGGATTCTGAAAGCGGATGCCATCAAGATCATGGACAAAGAAGACGACCTTCACCTTCTTTGACACCGCATAGGAGACAATCTTGGAATAGCCTTGAAACTTGATTGCAAATGGAAAATCCATCAGCAGAAAATCATTCTCATGACATTTCTCATCAATCGCCTTAAGAATCGAATCGACATATCCGCCAAGGAGGTTCATATTCGACGCAAAATACTTCACCTTTTCATCGTTGACTGTGACAATATCTTCGATCAGCGGTCTGAAATTCATTTCACGATAAAGGAAGAGAAGATCTTCTCTTGATTTATTCAGCGCATTGAATCCAATGCCGGTAACATGAAAATCAGGTATATAGAAAACCATCGGATAATTATTCGCCCTTTGTATCGAGATAGAAGTCCTTGCAGGAGTTGTATACCCCCTTCAAGGAAGGATACATTTTCAGGTAGACTTTCTTATAAAGCTTATTGTAGACTTCGTGATTCTTCATATCCGGATGAATGACTTCAGTCTTTTCTACCATATGGCTGACAGCCTCTTTCTCGTTTTTATAAACGCCAAGAGAGATAAATCCGGCCATTGCCGCTCCTAAAGAGCCTGCTTCGACAGTAGCAGAGCGATAACAAGGAACTCCAAAAACATCCGCGATGATGTGGACTAAAACATCCGATGCGCTTCCTCCTCCTGACAAGACGATATATTCCGGTTTCTTATGTGTCTTTTTCATGATCTCATCAAGACCTTCGCGAAGCGCAAAGGCAATGCCTTCATAGATAGCGCGGTAGAGATGATAACGGGTATGAACACCTGAGAATCCGACAATAGATCCTTTGGCATTCGGTCTCTTCAGTCCTGGTCCCCAATAAGGTTGAAGGACAAGTCCATCCGAACCAGCCGGAATGTCTTTGATTTTTTCGTTCATATACTCTTCAACCGAAATGCCAAGCTTCTGACTTTCAATGATGTCATTGGCACCGAAGTTATCCAGATACCAGCGGATCATCCATAAGCCGCGATAGATCTGAACCTCTAAGTCATAGGCGTTTTGATAAGGGGCTATATAAGAAGGAAGAAACGTCTCCGGTTCCTTGTATTTGGAAGAAACGACATCAATCGTGCATGCTGTTCCTAAAGATACGGCGGCCAGGCTTTCATCGATGCAGCCATCGCCGAACGTCTCACAGGCTTTATCAGAACCTGTAGCGATCAGCTTTGTCCCCACAGGAATGAAGGACTTCTTTGAAAACTCTTCCGTAACCTCTCCGATGATATCGCCGACTTTGACAAGGCCAGGAAGAGATTTATGAGGGATTGAGAAAACATCGGATTTAGGATGAAGGCTGGAGAACCACTTACCCTTTTTGAAATTGAAAGGATAGTGTCCTGCGCAGTCACCGGTAGAAACCAACAGGTTTCCGGTGACACAATAGTTGAAATAAGTCGGAAGAGGAACGAAATATCTCATCTTGTCCCAGTTTTCTTTTTCGTATTTCTTCAGCCAATAAGTAACTGTTCTTTCCGCATTGAATTTGACCGTATCATTCATGCCGATAAGGCGGAAGAGTATTTTCTCATACCACTTGAGATAGGACATATGAGGATCTCTTGTGATTCTCTGGTCCAGCCAGAGAATCGAAGGCCTTAAGGGTTTCTTATCCTCATCGAGAATCAAAGAAGAATCACGGAAGGTCATCATGACCATACCGGAGATCTTCTCAAGATATTCAGGTGTCTTTTCATGAAGTTCCTTTGTCGCAAGACAAAGCTCATCCATGTAAAACTCTGGATGCTGTTCAGCATAGCCCTTTTCGGCAGAGAAGAATGCTTCTTTGTATTTCTGTTGTGAAAAAGACAAAGTCTTTCCTGTCTCATCGATGATTGAAGCACGTAACGACTGAGTTCCGATATCAACAACCAAAAGATATTTACTCATAGTACAATCCTCTCTCCTTAGAATAGTCTTCATACAAATATTTGCAATTCAATTATACACGAAAAGAAGGCTTCCGCCCTTGAAAAAGAGAGATTTATCCTTTACTTTCAATATTAGAAAGAACGAGAAGTTGTTATAATAAACACCTATGGATTGGATTAACATCATTTTAGTTTCCATCTCGATGGCTGTTGACTGTATGACAATCGGTGCAACCGATGGCATACAGGAGCCCAACATGAAGAAGAGAAAGATCTTCTTCATCGCTTTTATATTCGGTCTTTTCCAGGGACTGATGCCGACTATCGGTTACTTTGTCGGCTATAACTTCAAAGAGCAGTTGGAAACTTATATTCCTTGGATTGCCTTTTCTCTTCTGACGCTTTTAGGTCTGAAGAATATCATGGAGTGGATCAAAGATAGAATCAAGCAGAAGAAAGAAAAAGGAACGCCGTCAGAAGCAAAAGAAGAAAAGAAACATATCCTTACCATTCCTAACATATTGGTTCAGGGAGTCGCGACAAGCATCGACGCTTTGGCACTCGGCTTTGTCTATCTTAGCTATACGATCACAAATGCGATGATTGTCTTTTCTGTCATCGGCATCGTCACATTCCTACTATCTCTTCTTACCATCTTCTTAGGCAAGAAAATCGGGGGCTGGCTTGAAAACTGGTCCGGTCTAATCGCTGGTGTTGTCTTTATCGCCATCGGACTTAAAATACTATTGGAAAGCATTCTTTCTTTCTCTACATCACCTGCAATTGACTTCCAATCTATTTCTTATATTTTCACTATTTTAAGATAATTTGTTTTAAAAGCAACTTTTGATAACAAGCGTTACTTTTTACTAGAAGATCACAAAATCGCAGCTTCAGTCTTTGTGCTGTTCCTCCATTCCGCTAGAGGCGGCCTTCTGTTCCTCGATAAAACTCTCAGCCTGTTCTTTTGTCTCTTCAGGAACATGGTATTGTTTCTTTTCTTTCTTTTCGATGACAAAGCGTTCGTAATCGAAATCAATGCCATTCTGCAAGAAGATCTGATGATATTCTCTTAAGATATCTCTTTGCACCTGGAAACGATCTTCTTCTTTGCACGTGGCAAGAAGCTTCAATACGGCATTGCTTGCTTTGTATTCAGAAACACCTTTATAAAACGGGCCTTCAATGATCTGCGGAATCTTTTCCTTCATAGCTGGAAGATTGTCTTTCAATACCTTCTCTACCAATTCAAGAGGAACATCATAACTGACTTCACAGTCGACAACAGCCAAAGAGAGTTCACGAGAGAGATTGACGACATTCTTGATATCGGAATTGTTGATGATTTTGATATTTCCGGCTGCATCGGTGATTTTTGTCGCACGGATACCGATTTCCGATACCGTTCCTCTGAAGCCATCGATGGAGACAATCTCACCGACATTGTATTCATTTTCAAAGATGATGAAGACACCGGCGATGATATCAGCGATAAGAGACTGCGCACCAAGACCGATGATAAGAGTGATGACGCCGACAGATTCCCAGATGGCTCTTGTATTAACGCCGAAGGCGCTTAAGACAAGGAAGAAGAGCGCGATTGCACTTCCGTATTTGATAAGGCCATCCAATAAGGTGATGACAGTCTTTGCTCTATTAGAGTGCTGCATGATGTTTTTGAAGATCATTCTGGCCAATTTGGATAAAGCGAGAACCAATGCGATCAGAATCAGACAATGAATGAAGACTTTGTAGTTTGCTTTCAGCATGTCCGGTACCAGGCTTAAGTCCACGACATTCTCTTTTGACCAGGAGACAAAGCCGTTTGCTTCAGGAAGCGACAGCTGAAGAATACAGGTCAGAACAAACAACAGCAGGACCAGACTGAACAGAATTGTCGAAATCAATGTCGACACCCTTATTTTCTTCTTTTCCATATTACTTTTCCTCCTCATCCATTGATATTGAAAGTATATGTTTTGTATCGATTGCCTTTCATATTGCAATCGATAGAATAAGACTCATAGTCTTTATCATATAACGTCATGCTCAATGTCATCTGCTTCTCTAAGACATTCCCTTCAATGAGAGCCATATAAGAGCCAGCATGCTCGACATACTCGTTGAAGTAGTAATAAATGCCATCGATAATGATTACATTCTCGATGTTGTAATCCGAATCATTGAAGATAATGAGCTTAGTGGAGTTGTTGGTTTCATCATAACCCGCTTCATATCTGACCGGAGCTCTGTCTAGCAGTATCAAATTTCCAGATGGCATCTCTTTGTACATCTGATAGGTGACACCATCCTTGTCGTAATTGATGAAATATAGCGGACAGTAATCATAAGCTATTAAGTCTTCCATCACTGAATAGGTGCCTGTTGTTCTGCTATGGACCGCATTCAGATATTTGATTTCACCGGTTGTACTGTCTTCATAGACCGTCTCATATAGCATCGTATCCAAATAGATATTCGGATCAGAAGACGAGAACCCTACATTTCGATAAATGTTAACTGTCCCATCATCGTTATAAGTGACAACGGAATCGCTCGGATTGACACAATTGGTTAAAGTAGGTTCGACATAGGTGCTCTTTACTTCACTTAGACTATGAATCGTATAATCCGATACTTTCTTCCATTCGCTTCCATCCGGAGAGAGAATGGCAAGAGTAAGAGTACCGCCATCGAGAGAAGTTATCTTCTTCAGGAAATAAGAATCTTTCAGTGCAAACTTTTCATCGATTGTTCTATCAGAATTATAGATAGCAAGAGAATAATTATCAGGAAGGAGATAATCGAATTCAAAGCTAAGAGGAATAATATCAGTTGCCATCTCTGTCAGATCTGCTCTCAATGATGTGACATCAAAATGGTAATTCAATTCATAATGGTTTTCAGTTATCTTGACCTTATGCGTATAGCCATCCAATCTGTCATCCTTGAATTCCATCTCACCTGACAGAGAAAGATTTCCAATCTCGCCTTCATAATCATCCAAAACAACTGTTCCGACATTATCCAAGCGCTGAATCGTTTTCGTTTTTGCTCCTGTTCCGTTATCCAGATAAAGATCAACACGGAAAGAAGACATTTCATAGGCTGTATCGAAATGATAGGACAACGTGAAGTTCTGTCCATCAAAACCGAATTCGCTATCAAAATAAAGATGCGGAAGAGAAACAACACTGTAGGTGGATGCCATATACTGTTCTGATATGATTTCCTCGTTAGCAAAGCAGGAAACATTCTTATACATCAGATATAGATTATCTCCGTATGGAACATGGAGCGTTACAAGAGAATCTGTCCCTTTATAACGATCAAGAACCGTTCCATCTCTTGTGACAGCAGAAACCTCATATTGGAAAACATCAGGATATGGACTTTGGTATCCTGTATCGATTTCAACATCATACATATCATTTTCCGTGAATGTGATCTTTGCTTCTGTCGGTTTGAGTTTACGATAGCTCCCCTTGTAGCTCTGATCAAATTCAAACGGAATCAAAGAGGAAGAATAGATGACGTTCTCCTCTTCGCTTCCCGTAAATGCAAGGATCGTATAGCGATAGGATTCAATACCGTAGAAAGCGTCTGTATAGAATGAGAAATGAGAATCCGTAAAATTCAGTTCAGCATAATATTCTTCTTTTTTCTCTTCTTTTCCGTATTCTTCGATTAACGCATAATAACGTGAAACATCACTTCCTATTTCCATGTCTCCTTCAATTGAGATCTCATGGAAAGAGGAATTGTCGACAAGAGAATCCGTTATCACTGTTCCAAGCGGGTTATCTTCTTTCTTGTCTTCGCTTATCCCAGGAACGAATCCTAAAACAGAAGCGGAAACAACAGCGACCGCTGTCGTTGTAACCATCATGGAAGAATGAGAAAAAATCTTATCTTTCAGTTTTTCGAAATCGGTGACCTTCTCTTTTTCTTCTTTCTTCTTTTCTTCATCTCCTAAGGAGAATTCTTCCACCTTAAAATCTTCTTTTCCTTCGTTCTTCAGTTCTGGTGTTTTATAGTCTTCCGCAGGAAAAAGAGAATACTCCTCGTATCCATTTTCTTCATTTGATGAATAGATTTCAGTTTCTCTTTTGTTATCCATCTTGTCTTCATTTTACTGAAAATGAAGACAATGTACAAACTAAAATATACATTTCTATATAAAATATTCAAAATCAGATCAGTTTGAAATGATCCCATCACTCAAACACTTGATGGATTAACGCATGCTGTTTCTAATTTTATTTTTGTTTCAATAAAACAAAAGCATATCTTAAAAGCCTTTGTTTCAAGATGATGAAGAAACTATTTCCTTGCTATTTTCTTCAGCTAGTTTTTTCAATCTTTCATACATATCATGATCGTAATAGATGTGCATCCTATGTTTTCCAAAATAGTTATATTCACAAAATCTATAACGTCTTGGATGATATTTCTTCGAGTAGATACAAATATACAACTGCTTTGGGTTTCGTCTAGGCGGTCCATCAGAACATGGTGAAGAAAGCCAGCAAATATCAAGTTCCATATCTGAATATTCAATGGATTTCAGATTGCGTGAAAAAGGATTAGCAAGAACAATCCTGTCTTTTTCGAATCTCACCCATTGTACGCCCCATATTGCAGAAAAAAGAAGAGATCCTGTTCAATTTCATTCAAACAGTACCCATTATCGAAAGAATCTTTTATAATTGAAGCATGAAAAAGAAAACAGTCCTCTCTCTGTTATCCGTACTCTTCATGACAGGATGCGGATCGAATATCGAAGAGAACACTTACCGCTGCTATCTAGGAAAGATGATGGTTTCCACTTTTTCGATGGCAAACAATGATATCGACCACAAAAAGATACAGGCTGAAGAAATAGATGATGCCTGCTATACCAATATGTATTTTCTCAAATCACAGAAAGAGCTTGATGATTTCTATTCCAATCCTGATTACACAATCTCACAGACTGAAAAAGATACAAACAGAAAACTGAAAGAGACCATGATGCTTGTCTATTTCATCATGGATACACCAAAAGGATATAGAGCCTATAAAAGAGACAATATGCAAGGAGTCTTAAAAGACCAAGGTCTTACCTTGCTCACCGATAACTTCTACTACTATGCATCAAAACCCGACATCTTCTTTTGTCAAATAGACTTAAAAGAAGACAGTTCCATCACAAAATCCGGAACCTATTCATTCTACTATCAGACATCAAGAAAATACGCGGATTATCTAAGTGAAGATTCTATCCGCGTCATCTATAACATCAAATAACAAACGCTAAGACTGTCGATATGCGTCTTCAAGGCTTTGAACAAGATAAAGAAGATCGCTGAGATAGTCTTTTGTTTTGGTGAGCAGAAATTCCATCTGCTGATTATTGACGCGAAGTCTCAGCTTCACACTTAACGGCCTTAAGTACTCATCCAGCTTTTTAAAGAGCTGCGGTTTTCTGCAGAAGTCTTCGCTCATCGTGATCGTATAGAATCCAAGCCCTTCGACAAAACGGGAAACAAAACCGGAATTGAGGTAATTCTCAATCTTTTTCTTGATGAGAAGCGAGTTGACTTCCTCTGGATAAGGTCCATAAACATCTTTCAGCTTTTCTGCAAAATCTTTTATCTTTTCATCCGTATTGCAATCAGATAATTCACGATACATGGAAATGCGCTGTTCTTTTGTTCCGTATTCTTCCGGAATATGAGCATCCAATGAGAATGTCAGTTCAAAATCATGCCTGTTCTTATCGGCAAGAGCGGAAGTCTGAAGCGTCTTTTCCTTGATAACCTCTTCTAACAGCTCCATATAGGCTTCATAGCCTAATGAATCGACAAATCCTGCCTGTTCGCTTCCTAAGATATCTCCGGCTCCTCGGATGTTAAGATCCTGCATGGCTATCTTGTAGCCAGAGCCAAGCTCCGTGAATTCCTTCAAGGCCTTGAGTCTCTTTCTTGCTTCCTCTGTCAGTTTACCGCTGTCGTGGAAGAAGAAATACGCATAGGCAAGACGATTGCTTCTTCCAACACGCCCTTTTATCTGATAAAGCTGCGCTAAGCCAAAATGATCAGCGTCTTCGACGATGATCGTATTGACATTAGGAATATCAAGACCGGATTCAATGATGGAGGTGCAGACCAATATCTGTATATCGTTCTGATAGAACTCATCCATGACATCTTCAATCTCATCCTGGGACATTCTGGCATGGACGACTGCGACTTTCGCAGTCTTGAATTTCTTCTGAAGTCGCTGTGCGACAGCATCGATTGTCGAGATTTCATTGTGGAGATAATAAACCTGTCCATGTCTATCGAGCTCTTTTCCGATAACCTCATAGATCAGTTCGTTGTCCTGCTTTGCAACATAGGTTTTGACAGGCATACGATTGACAGGAGCCTGAGAGAGAAGAGACATGCTTCTGACACCTAAAAGTGACATCTGCATCGTTCTTGGAATCGGTGTTGCCGTCAAGGTGAGACAATCGACATTCTTCGCCTTATCCTTGATCTTTTCCTTATGGGTGACACCGAACTTCTGTTCCTCATCGATGATGAGAAGGCCTAAGTTCTTGAATTTTACAGAATCGGAGAGAAGAGAATGTGTGCCGATCACAAAATCAATCGTTCCATTCTCCAATCCCTTCTTGATCTCATCCTGTTTTGCTTTGCTGATGAATCGGTTATAGACTTCAATGTGCGGTTGATACTCTTTGAATCTGTTGATGGCGACTTTGTAATGCTGTTCTGAAAGGATGGTCGTCGGACAAAGAAGGACGACCTGCTTATGAGCCAGTATCGCCGTAAATGCAGCATTGAATGCAATCTCTGTCTTCCCAAAACCGACATCACCTGCGACAAGTCTGTCCATCGGATGCGGCGATTCCATATCTTCTCTGATCTCATTGATGGCTTTGATCTGCCCTTCCGTATACGGATAGGAGAAAGAGCGCATGAACTCGTTTTCAAGTTCCTCTTCATGCGGGAATGCAAAACCGGGCTTTGTCTTTCTTTCCGAATAGAGAGCAAGAAGCTGATCGGCAAGATAAGAGATTCTGCTTCTGATTTTGGATTTCTTTCTTGACCAGGTCGATCCTCCCATCTTATCAAGAGCAGGGGCAAAGCCCTCTCTTGATGCATATTTTCTGATCATCTTATACTGAGCAAGCGGGAGATAGAAGACCTGCTCATTAGCATACTGAATCTTCAAATATTCAAGGCCGTCGATATTATCGACACCGAGATATCTTCCGACACCATGCACTTCATGGACGACATAGTCTCCCTCTTTCAGCTCCTCATATCTTCGGATGAGCTTTGCTTCCTTATAACGGGAGAGGAAACGCGATTTCTGAGAGGAGACACCATAGATCTCTTTAGCAGAGAGATAGACATGCTTCTCTTCCGGTATTTCAAAACCATGTGTCAGTTTTCCTTCTAAGAACATAATCTGAGAATGTTTAGGATAGACTGTATACTGAAGTTGTCTGTCACTGAGGTAATTCTCGTAGTTGGTAAGATTCGGTTCAGGAAGGACCAATCTGATTTTATAGCCTTCTCTTAGGTATTCACGGATTAGGATATCGCTTTGAATATAGCTTGTCGCATGGAAAGAGCAGTCTCTTAAAAGGAAACCGTCATCTCCATTCCTGATAAGGTCATAGGAAGAGAAATCAGGCTTTTCTTCCAAATAGACAGATTCCCCTTGCAATGAGTTTCCATCTTTTACGCTCTTTTTAAAATACTTTTCTTCTTTATCCAAGGCATCTTTCAAAGAGGACATCGATAACTGATAATCATAGATGAACTTCTCATAATCTTTCAGATAAGAGAGAAGCGTCGTTGTGTCTTTTTTATAAAGAGAATAGAAACGGCTGTCGATCTCTTCTAAGAATCCTTGCTTCACTGTCTCTGTAAGCTGAAGCATTCTCTCTTTAAGATCATCGAAAGCAAGCCTGTCTGTATCTTTTTCCTGAACAGAAAGCAGCTCTTGGATATGTCTGTTTCCCTCTTCGATTTCCTCTTTCTTCAACAGTCTTAAAGAGGCAGGATGAATCAAGACTTCCTTGATGTGTTCGAAAGAGCGTTCATCCTCGATCTTAAAAGAACGGATATCATCAATCTCATCTCCGAAGAATTCAAGACGGACAGGATTCTTATAAGATGCATCATAGATATCAAGAATTCCGCCACGTACGGAATACTGATTGATCTGGCTGATATGATCGACAGGAAGATAACCTAAAGAAGAAATACGGGAAAGGAGTTCTTTCCTGGTGATCATATCTCCTGTCTTGATATTAAAAAGAGAATCCTCATACTCCTTCTCATTCATGATGGATAAAGAAACAGAGGACATATGAGCGACAAGAATAGAAGGCTTATTGGAATGAATGGAGCTAAGAGCCATCAGCCTTTCCTCATTCATTTCCGGTGAGACACCGATCGCAGATGTTCTGAAAATCTCATCATAAGGGAAGATATAAGTTTCATTTTCATCGACATAGTCACCTAAAAACTGAATGAAGTTCTCGGCTTCATAGATCGTCGGGAAAAGAAAGAACATTTTTCTCTTGTTTTCAAGATAGGAAAGAGCGGTCAGTAAAGCAAGTCCCTCGACAGAAGAGACTTTCACCTCTTTGTTCGCCGAGAGATTCTCTAATTCCTTATTGCCGTAAAGATAAGAAAACAAAGAAATTTTATCAAACGCCATTATTATCTGTTATATAAACTCATCGCCTTCTCAAAGCTATTGTTCTTCAATGCGCATTCCAGCGCTTCACAGGCTTTAGAAATACCATCTTTCCAAGCTTCGTATACAACCTTGTCCTTCGGAGCAGAGAGGACAAAATCAGGTGTGTTTCCAAACTCCGGCTTTCCAATGCCGATGCGGATACGCTTGAACTCATCCGTTCCTAACTGAGAGATGATGCTCTTCAGCCCGTTATGTCCGCCAGCGCTTCCTTTCAGCTTCAGACGGATATGACCAGGTTCTGTATCCATATCATCGACAAGGATGATGATGTCAGAGACATCGACCTTATAGAAGTTCTTAGCCATGATAAGAGCGTCACCAGATAAGTTGACATAGGTCAAAGGTTTCATGAGAAGAACATCTTCTCCGAATGCCTTTCCTTTTCCGACCATGGATTTGAAATCCTTCTTCTTGATTTCAATGTTGAAATCAGAAGCGAAGAGATCCAAAGCCTGGAATCCGGAATTATGTCTTGTGTCGGTATAGATATCACCGACGTTTCCAATACCTAATATGATTTTCATATCTTTCTCCTTAATGTTTCACATTGTTGATTTCAATCATCTTATTTCGATAGAAATCTGCAATATTCTTTTCTAGTCCCTTATATGTGATGACAAGGCAGACATTCTTTCCTTTTTCATTGAGATAGTTGAAATAATAATAGGATTTATCCTTTCTTGCCTTTATCATTCTTCGATAGGATATTTCAAAATCGACTGTCACTTTTGCATTCAAACTGAGTTCTTTATTATCAGAGCTGTTTTGTATTCTGATCCTATCATCGTAAAGAGAGATTTCTGCACTTATTCTATTCTTCTTGGCAGTCAGATAAGAATTAAGAGGAACAAAAACGAAAACAAGAAGGAAGAGAAGATTGAAGCAGATGATGACAACAATGACAGGAATCCAGTCTCCTAACGTGTTTTTAGAGGTATTCAAAGGAAGATACAACAAAAGATACGAGAGCAAAGCAAGAGACAAGAAGACATAGAACAGAGATACTGATGAATAATAGGTCCCCTTCATATAAGAACCTAAACTGATGATTTCAGAATCAGAGTAATGATATAAAGGTTCTTTTTTATCAACGATTTCTTCACTTTCCATTTCCAGTTTTTCAAGCTGATTTGTTTCTTTCATCATCTTTTTCATGTATGACGATCGTAGAATATTGAATACGATGAAAAGAACAGAGAAACATAAGAACAGGACAAAAGAGCCGACAACAACAAAAGCAATAACAGCAGCCAGTTCTTTCTTCTCTTCCACATCGACCTTTGAGAAAACACAATAGAATACCACCATCACAACAAAAAAGACGGCAGTCAGAATTCCAGAGACAGTTGATTCTCTTTTGTACTTATTCTTATTTTTCATACTCGTTCTTATAATACTCCAAGAATGACATCAGCGCTCTTCCTCGATGAGAGACAGAATCCTTCTCCACCGGTGTAGCCTGACCGAAAGTCTTATTCAAGTCATAAGAGAAGAAGATCGGATCATATCCGAATCCGGATATAGGATGATAATCCATCTCTTTTGTGATCTCTCCTTCATTCTTTCCGAAGAATGTCTTTTCGATATTTCTCTTCTTATCGATAAAGACCATCGCTGTATAGAAAGCAGCCTTTCTGTTCTCTTTATCTTCCATCATTTTCAGAATGGCAAGATTCTTTTCCTCATAAGGATGTCCTTCCATGAATCTTGCAGAATGGACACCAGGGAATCCATCGAGCGCATCAATAGCAAGACCGGAGTCATCGCTTAAAACAGGATAAGAACACTTTGAAGCGATATCGTCCGCTTTGATCTTTGCATTGCCTTCAAAGGTATTGCTATCCTCTTCATGTGTGACTTCTAGTCCCATATCAGAAAGAGAACGAATTTCAACATCCATCCCCTCTAACATCTCTCTTACTTCTCTGACTTTATTGACATTCGATGTCGCAAATACAATGATGTTTTTCATGTTTTTCCATTCTTTATAAGTTCTCCTTATTTTATAACAAATATAGTAGAGAAAAAAGGAAAAGCATCCTATGATATTACCAGTAAAGAGGTATAGCAATGAGAAAAGAAGAATCACAGATCAGCAAGAAAAGAGAAAAGACATTATCCAGCAAAGAAGTCTACAAAGGAAAGATTCTGGATGTCTTTTTAGATGATGTTGAACTTCCAAGCGGAAGAATCTCCCATCGTGAAGTCATCCGACACTGCCATGCGGCAGCTGTCCTTGCCTTCAACGACAAAAACGAAGTCATACTCGAAGACCAGTATCGTTATCCCTATGATGATATCATCACAGAGATTCCGGCTGGAAAAGGTGATGAAGGCGAAAGCGGAGAAGAAACAGCAAGAAGAGAACTCGAAGAGGAGACAGGCTATAGAGCCGATACCTTAGAAGAGTTAGGTCTTTTCTATCCATCTGTGGGCTATACAGATGAAGCCATTCATCTCTATTTAGCAAAAGACCTCGTCAAAACACATCAGCATTTAGATGAAGGCGAAGAGCTTGAATACTACTTCGTTCCTTTTGAAAAGCTTTGTGACATGATCAGAAACGGTGAGATCGCAGATGGAAAGACCGTTGCTGCTGTCGGATACTATTTATTGAAACATCAGAAATAAGTTTTTCTTGTAAAGAAAATGCAAAATCACAACTCAGAGAATAGGGTATTCTTTTCTTTGAATCATTGCTACTAGTCCTCCATTCTGAACGATTTTTAGGCATTCCATTTGTAAATATTTAAAATTAGTTTGTCTTAAAGACTACAAAAACAAGTATTTATATCTTATAATGAAGGGACTAACTTCTCAGCAACACTACTTGACACACGAAAAAGGAAAGGAAAAAGGGTTTGTCAAGGCCCGACTTCAGTATGAAGAAGAAATTATTGTCGATTGTTGCATTAGCTTCGTTGATGGTATTAGGAGGATGCGGAAACAAAGAATCTGCCAATCCTACTACCCCTAAGCCGACAGAGACGACCAATAAGCCCACCGAAGGACCTAAGCCGACGGAAACTTCTAAGCCGACAGAAAATCTGCCGACCGAACCTGTAGTCAAGGATGCTGCTACAAGACATAAGGAATATTTAGAGAACTATGGTGACAAGACCAAATCCATCACCATTCAGGGTAAAGTCGTTCACGCTGTCAGCTATCCAGGAAAAGAGGGAGCGGAAAACCCCAATTGCAATATTGCCATTCAGGAAGGCAAATACGGCTATTGGATGAACAATGTTCCTAAAGCCAGTATTGAAATCGGAAAATCTTATGTATTTACCGGTGTCGGTTCTGCCAAGAAGTATCCTTCATTGAATATGAAGGATGGAACAATCACTGCTACTGATGACATTGAAGCCACACCTCTTATCTTAGGTGATGCCGCTAATAATTTTGAAGATTCCAAAGACGCATATGCGACCATTCCGGAAGGCGGTGTCGTCATCACTTCTGCTGATCAGGACGCACACAAATATGGCTTTATGATCGGAGAAAAAGAATTCTTTGTTTCCTACAATGCGAGCGTCACTCAGGCTGAAGCATTAAACGAAAAGGTCGCCACATTGAATGTCGGTTCCAAAGTCACAAAGCTTTCAGGAACATGGTATGCCGAAGATACCATCAATCTTTGCAATCCTAATGAAATCGAATTCACACCAGCTGCTGTTCCTACCGCTACAGGCGTCACCATCACTGCCGTTGGCGATGCTACAGAAGTCCAGGCCACTAAAACATTACAGTTGACAGCTGTTGTCGCTCCTGCCGGAGCCAACCAGAAAGTCGTCTGGAGCTCTGAAAAAGAAGATGTCGCCACTGTTTCCGCTACTGGTATAGTCACCGGTGTCAAAGCCGGTACCACCAAGATCTTCGCAACAGCCGAAGGTACTGAAATCAAGGGCGAATATTCTATCACTGTCACTGCTGCTCCTTCTGAACCTGTCACTCCGAATAAAGCTCTTGCTAAATATTCCTTTGCAAACAACGGTAGCAGTAATACAGCATATGATAGCGCAGCACTCAATGCGCTCTTTGCCACAAAAGTAGATGCCACAACCGAAAATATTGTTACAGAAATCACTGACGCTTCCAAGGTATATCCAGGACAAAGTAAATATGAAGCCTTTGGCTTAAAACTTGGAACAGGTTCTGTTCAGGGCAAATTCACTGCCAAAACATCTAAAGCAATCAGCAAAGTTGTTATCACTGGTTATGGTTGGAAAGCTACTGATTCAGTTTCAATCGGCGGAGCTGCAGATCAGGTTTTCGGAAACGTTTATAACGCCGCTAATGTAACCGCAGTTACATTAACATTCACATTTACTTCAACTACAACCATTCCCGTTGTCTTTACCAACAGAGGATTTATCACAACCTTAGAGTTCTTCGCCTAATAATTTCTTTTTGAAAATTTACAGCCCAGCCCATATGGGCCGAGCTGTTTTTTGTTGTCGAAGCCATACACCAGGTGCGCCCATACTATTTCGTATTATTGTGATTTCATGAAATAACACCGCCAATTATATTATCGTTATTTCATATTATTGTGTTTTTATGAAATAACATATAGAATATTCGTATCGTTATTTCAAGGAGGTACACATATGAACAGAGCAGGCCAATACGTAACAGCCCTCAATGGCATTGCTGAATATAAAGCATACAAACCTAATCCGTTACCTCCTTTTCCAGAAATTGAAATGGATGAAGAGATGACTTCCTTATTATCTTCTGCTCACTATGCATTAGGTCAACTGGATACCATCTCTAAATTGATACCTAGCATGAATCTATATCTTGGATGCTATGTAAGAAAAGAAGCCCTTTTAAGCAGCCAGATTGAAGGAACACAAGCGACACTTGAAGACATCTTAGATCCTGACATTGATGATTCCATCAATGTCGATATCAATGATGTCGTCAATTACGTCAATGCCCTCAATTATGCGATTGAAAGAATGAAGAAACTGCCTATCTGTAATCGTTTATTGTGTGATACACACAAAGTATTGCTGCAAGGTGTCCGAGGACAAGAAAAGAATCCTGGTGAATTTAGAAAAAGCCAGAACTGGATAGGTTCTTCAAACAGCAGTCTTAAAACTGCAAGATATGTTCCACCGACAGTTGAAGACATGAAAGAGGCAATGAGCGATTTAGAAAAGTACATCAATAACAATGAGATGGACATTCTATTGAAAACTGCCTTGGTTCATTATCAGTTTGAAACGATACATCCTTTCTTGGACGGCAATGGAAGAATCGGAAGAATGCTGATTGTCTTGATGTTGCTCGATAATGGAATCCTTCATCAGCCTGTTCTCTATCTCTCTTTATATCTGAAATCAAACCGAATCGAATATTACGATCGATTAAGTGAAGTCAGAAAAAAAGGAGACTATGAACAATGGATCAAATTCTTCTTGCAGGGAATCATTGAATCCTGTCAGGATAGCATCAGCACCATCACTTCTCTTGATAACTTGATAAGAAAAGATGAAGAGAAGCTGAGTCTGAAAACAAAACAGCAGAAAATAATATTCGATTATCTGAAAGAACACCCGATCATCAGCATATCAGCCATGGCAAAGGATACTGGAATTTCTTATAATGGAATCTCTATGACAATCAATAAGATGGTCGATTCAGGAATTCTTAAACAAACCAACTCAAAAGCAAGAGACCGAGTTTTTGAATATACCGGTTATATCGATATTCTCAAATCAGGGATTTGATTTTCATCCCAAACAAAATGGTCAGCCGAAGCTGACCATCGCTTTAAAAATCTTCTTTAAACGTATTCTTTCTCTTCGTTCTAGCTTTCGAGACAAGTTTTCTTGTCTCATCAGCAGACATAGCAATATCCTGTCTATCTGACTTCGGTGTCGTTCTGCTGAATCCATATCCTAATATCTCCTTTGTCTGCATGACTGTGACAAAGGCGTTCGGATCGATTGCGTTGATGCTTTCACGGATGATATTGTAATCAACTCTGTCAAAGCAGACCTCAAGAACGACTGTGTCGTTCTTTGTATATCCGCCCTGCGCTTTCAATAGAGTCGTTCCTCTACCTAAATGTTCATTGATGAATTCATTGATCTCAGGCCATTTCTTGGAGATGATCATGGCTAGATAATATTGATTGTTTCCTAAGAACACCTTATCGATCATGATCGAGCAAAGAAGTGCTGTGATAAGACCGACCAAAGTGGGAAGAAGATTGAATCCATTGGTGAAGAATCCAGCAAGAATCAACAAGGAATCGACGATGAAAGAGGATGTTCCGACTTTGATATGCAGATATTTGTTGGCTAAAAGGTTGATGACGTCTGTTCCACCGCTGGAGCCGCCTCCTGCAAGAGTGAGTCCCATACCGGAACCGATCAGAAGACCGCCTAAGACACTGGATACAAAGTAAGCCAATAACAGCATCGCATCTTTATTTTCTTCAAAGGGAATGATGATGCCATTTGATATCTCAATATCTTTCCCTAACTGGGTGATATCAAAGATGCGAATATTATCGACAACGACATTCTTGCTGATGTAACTGAAGAGCATGACGACAAGAGGATAGGAAATCGTATAGATCAAAGTATGAAGCGAATATTTCAGGCCTAAGAATATCAGGCCTAGAATGAAGAAAGTCCAGGTGACAATAAGAACGTAAGTGTTGACAGGAAGCAAAGAGAAACCTGGAATCTTATGAATCAGCATTGCAATAGAAGCAACGCCGCCGGAGATGATATTCATCGGAATGACAAAGAAAGAATCTCCGAAAGCGACCAAAACAGCCCCAAGAAAGACCAAAAGCAGATTCTTGATGATCTTTCTAGGCGGTTCATTCGTGAATTCGCTTTTGACGATCTTCCACTGCTTCTGCGCCCAAGTACTTATCTTTCGCATGAGCACACCTATTATTTGATATTGTGAGTTCTTCTGAAGTCCCATTTCAGGTAAGCATCAATGAAGTTATTGATGTTGCCATCCATGACGGACTGAACATTGACTTCCGAATAATCGCTTCGATGATCTTTGACTAAGGTATAAGGACAGAAAACATAGGAACGGATCTGAGAAGAGAAGGAGATATCCTTCTTGACACCTGAGATCTTGTCCATCTCTTCCTGTCTCTTCTTCTCTTCCAACTGGAAGAGTTTGGATTTGAGCATCTCCATACAGAATTCCTTATTGGCAAGCTGATCTCTTTCAATTTGGCAGGAGACAACAATGCCGGTAGGAAGATGGGTGATACGGACAGCGGACTCTGTCTTGTTGACGTTCTGACCGCCTGCACCGGAGGAGTGATAGGTATCGATTCTTAAATCGCTAGGATTGATCACAACATCGATGTCATCCTTGATAACAGGCATGACAGAAACGGATGCAAAGGAAGTATGTCTGCTTCCGCCGGAATCAAACGGCGAGATTCTGACAAGGCGGTGAACACCGCTTTCTCCACGAAGATTTCCATAAGCCATTTTTCCGCTTATTTCAAGAGTTGCAGACGAAATTCCGGCTTCTTCGCCTTCTAGGATATCGACAAGTTTGAACTTGAAGCCGTTGGATTCTGCAAATCTTTCGTACATTCTTAAAAGCATGCCGGCCCAGTCGTGGGCTTCGGTTCCACCAGCACCTGGATGGAATTCCAAAATGGCATCGCAGTTATCATATTTTCCAGAATAGAAGATTCCTTTCTGGAATTCGTTGAAGCTTTTGTCAAGCTGGACTAAAGAAGAATCAGCATCATCAAAGATGTCCTTGTCATTCTCAATCTTGAGAAAATCAAGGGACTCTTTGATGGAATCCAGTTTCTTCTGGAAGTCTTTGATGCTGTTTAACTTATAGTTGATATCGGCTAATTGGCGGTTGATTTCCTTGGCGCGTCCCTGATCTTTCCAGAAAGAAGGATCGACAGTCATCGCTGAAAGCTCAGCCTCCTTTTTCTCTAATTCTGGAAGGTCAAAGACAGCCTTGCAAATCAAGCAGCTGGGTAGAAATGTTCTCATACATGTTGTTGAGTTCGAACAGTTCTTTCATTGTAAGGCCCTCCTTTCTTTATTATTCAATAATATTACTGATAGGCTAACGAAAGATTAATTGATCTTGGCAGTCGGATTGCTTCTGTCAATGCCATCATCATCCGGTGTGATGTTGACATCAGTTTCCGGATTGAATTTGACATCAGGAGTCTTCGGCTTTGCTTCAGTCTCGACATGCTGGATTGGAGTCTTCGGTTTCTCCTGCTGTCTGAAAGCGACATGGAGAAGTGTGCGGCAGACATCGGAAGCGATAGAGGCGTTCATACGATCGAACATCTCGAATCCTTCATTGGTGTAGGCCTGAAGAGGATCGGTCTGAGCGTAGGAACGGAGCCAGATAGCGTCACGGAGCTTGGACATCTGGTCGATATGTTTTGTCCATCTGCGGTCGATACAATCGAGCGTGACGGTCTTTTCGGCAAAGTCTCTCATCTCCTGAGTCCAGTCTTTTCCATGGTCTTTGTAAAGTCTCTGGAGCTTGGCACCGAGAAGTTCCTTGGCATCTTCATAGGAGACACCATCCAAAGAAGAAAGATTGATTTCGTTTTCTTCCAAGGAGAGAACCTTTTCACAGGCAGCCTGCAATTTCTTTGCATCCATGATCTTTTCCTGATCTTTGATATAGAAAGACTGATTGCAGATCTCTTTGGCACAGAGCATGAAGTAATCCGGAATCGTTTCGGAAATGGTCTTGCTGAAAAGAATATGGTCTCTTCTTTCGTACATGATCTTTCTCTGACGAGAGAGAACATCATCGTAGTTGAGAAGCTGTTTACGAGTATCGAAGTTCTGTCCTTCGACTCTCTTCTGAGCGGAAGTGATGGCCTTCATCATCATTCTGGATTCAAAGGCTTCATCTCCTAATTTCTCATAAAGGTTCTTTGTGGACTGCGGAGCAAAACGGATGAAGAGTTCATCCTGAAGAGAAACATAGAACTTGGAATATCCAGGATCGCCCTGACGTCCGGAACGGCCCTTGAGCTGGTTATCGATACGTCTGGATTCGTTTCTTTCTGTTGCGAGAACGGCAAGACCGTTATAATGTCTTTCCTTCTCTTCCTTTTCGTCCTTGGCGATATTCTTGACGCCTTCGCCCAACTTAATATCAGTACCACGGCCTGCCATGTTGGTAGCGATGGTGACAGAGCCCTTCTGACCGGCCTCTGCAATGATATTCGCTTCACGGGCGTGGTTCTTGGCATTTAAGACTTCGTGCGGAATTCCTAAAGCGGTAAGCTTCTGATCGACGATTTCAGACTTTTCGACAGAAGGAGTACCGATAAGAACCGGCTGTCCATGCTCATGTCTGTCTTTGACATCGGCGACAAGAGCATTGTATTTGGCCTCTTCGTTTCCGAAGATGGCATCATTGTCATCAAAACGCTGAATCGGTCTATTGGTAGGAATGGTGACAACACGCATGTTGTAGACCTTACGGAATTCTTCTTCCTCGGTCTTTGCAGTACCGGTCATACCGGCGAGCTTATCGTAAAGACGGAAGAAGTTCTGATAGGTGATTGTAGCAAGTGTGACAGTCTCAGGCTTGATGGAAACATGTTCCTTGGCCTGAAGAGCCTGCTGAAGACCATCAGAATATTCTCTTCCCTTCATGACACGGCCGGTGAAGCCATCGATGAGCATGATCTCATCATCGGCTACCATGTATTCGACATCACGCTTCATGATGTAGTTGGCCTTCAAAGCCTGCTGGATACGATGGGTAAGATCGGCCCACTGGGCATCGAAGAGGTTATCGAGAGAGAACATCTTCTGAACGAGTTCAACGCCGCGGTCAGTGAGTGTTGCAACCTTCTTTTCGACATCGATGGTGTAGTCTCTGTCTTTTCTCATCATCTTGACAACACGGTCGGCCGTCAAGTAGGAGGAGGCGGTGATGCCGCTTCCGCCAGAGATGATAAGAGGCGTACGGGATTCATCAATCAAAATAGAGTCGGCTTCATCGACGATCGCATAGTGAAGGCCGCGAAGAACTCTGTTCTGAACTGTCTTTGCCATATTGTCTCTCAGATAGTCGAAGCCGACTTCGGAGTTGGTCGTATAAGTGATATCGCAAAGATAAGCTTCCTGTTTCTGCTTGGTATCTTTTTCTCTGAGGTTGACACCGACGGTCAAGCCTAAGAAACGATAGATGTTGCCCATCCAGTCAGCGTCACGGCTTGCCAAGTATTCGTTGACGGTAACAACATGAGTTCCCTTTCCTTCCAAAGCGTTGAGGTAGACAGCCATTGTAGCGGTCAAGGTCTTACCTTCACCGGTTCTCATTTCGGCGACGTCGCCTTCATTGAGGACGGTGGAACCGAAAACCTGAACAGGATAAGGGAACTGGCCTAAGACACGGCGGCCAGCCTCTCTGGCTGTTGCAAATGCTTCAGGGAGAATGTCATCGACACTTTGTCCATCAGCAAGCTTCTTCTTCAGATAAGGTGTCATTGCCTTCAGTTCTTCATCAGTGAGCAAACGGAACTTGTCTTCGTATTCAAAGACTCTCTTTGCTTTCTTCTGAATCTTCTGGAATGCTCTGGCATCGATGCGGAATAATTTATCGAGAAAACTCATTGTCGTACTCCTTTATTGAATATGTCGCACACAATATTTAAAGCCTATTAAAAAAGACAGGCCAAAATATGCCAAGTAAAATATACCATTCTTCCGACCTAAAAACAAAAGATATATTAAATATATATAAGAAATGTAGTTATTTTTGTTGATATGAGCCTTGAAAGGCTATGCAAAGCATAGAAAGTGAATTGAAAACTGCCCTTCAATGGTATCTCATCAAAGGGCAGCGATAACTAAAACAATAGAATCAACGACGGGTGATCGAAGTGATGTTGAAGTCAGCAGCAGGGCAATTGTTAGGATCGGCGGCCCAACAGACACCGCCTAATTTACCGGATGTGTAAACAGGAAGAGTGTTTCCAGCACTCAAGTCTGCAACAGCGGCAGGAACGTTTTCTTCGCCCTTTTTGTATTCATTTTCGTAATAGATGCTGCAGGTATTGCCAACAAAGGAGACACGATAGGTTGTATCATTGACAGGAGTCTTGCTGACTAAGCCGCCTAAATACTGGAAGTTGCCATTGGTATAGCCCCAGAAGTATTCAAGATAGAAAATCTGGACATACTGTGCATCGCCCATATTGCAGAAGTTGATGACATATCCGCTCATGGCATCAGGATGTGCTTCATTAGGACGGCCTCTGACGATGATGCTTCTGAAATCGGCACCGGCATTGAACTGCGATGCAGAGTTGAAGTTGAGGACGATAGCAAAGTCGGAATAGTTGCTCTTTCCCATTTGCCAGGCAACACTGTTGACTGTCATCTTATGATCATCGTACTGCCACTGAGCAGCATGCTGCTGGATGAGGTCCCAGGAAGACTGAGTCGGTGTTTCCTTCATCTCCTTGTAGAAGTCGGTGACATTATCGCCAAGAGCATTGATTCTTGTCTGATAAGGAGTGAAATCAAAGGCGTTGACCGCTTCAATAGAGGTGAGAGCATTGACAGCATCCTTGGCCTCATTATAGATGGCCAAGACTTTAGGGGCCGTTTCAGCAGAGTAGGAATTCTCGTTGTAATAGAACATGCTATTGATCTTCAGCTCTTTGACTTTGGTAAGATTCTTAGCATCTTCCTCAGCCTGATACTGAGCAGCAGTTTTCAATGTTGGGATGAAAGTTTTCAGTTCATTTAGCTTGTCGATAATAGCCTGATATGTAACATTTTCAGCAACATACAAGTCAGTCAGCTCTTTCATCTTCGCAACCAAAGAGGCTTTCTCGGCTTCGCGATAGATAGACTGATCGACTGTCTCAAGATATTTGTCAGCATAGAACTTTGCTGTCTTGACACCGTCGATGATGTTATCATCCGGTGTAACGATGCTGTTAAGAGCAATATTGGCATCTCTTCCGTCCCAGTTGATTATACCGAAATGAAGGTCGTTGTGAACTGGGAATCCATGCTTTGTAAGGTCAGCAGTCATGACGGTTGCAGAATCAGGATTTTCCTGATACTGTTTCTCATCATACATCTTGATGGTGCTTCCTTCTTTGGCAATGCGGAAGGTTGTTCCGAGGACTTTTCCGCCTGTCTTCTCATATTCCCATCCATCGATATAATCGAGTCTGGATTTGGATTTCGGATCATAAGAACCATAGGCATTCTCAACATTGTAAACCTGAAGATACTGATGGCCTTTTGTACTGTCGCAGGTGATATTGATCAAGTATCCGGTGATACCGTCATTGTAATCGCTGTTGGTAGCTAAAAGGATTCCGGTAGCTCCAGTATCAGCAGGAGCATCGACTGTGAAGGTGAAAGTGACATCACTATAGGTGTTCAAAGAATCGAAAATATAACCGATTTCCTTTGTCTTGACGTGGTCTCCCTCTCTTGTGTAGGTATAACCATGTTCATTGACCAAAGGCCATTTGGAAGGATAGTAGTGATAATTGACCATCTCATCCATTGTATAGTCAGCATTAGTTCTCAGTTTCTTGCCTTCAGCCTGATAAGCAGCAAGAGAATAGGATTCAGTCTCTTCCTTTGTTGTCAAAGCATCAATCTTTTTGATCTCTTCTGTCTGAAGAGCAAGAGCGGTCTTTCTCTCTTCCTTGCGGTACTGATTGATATCGGAGATTGTCGCTTCTTTGATCTTTTTCTCTCTTGCTTCTTTGATAGCCTGATTAAAAGCTTCCTGCTCTTCTTTTGTATATTCGGCATCTGTCTTCAATGTGTTCAAGTAAGCCTTGAAAGATTCAATGGCAGCCTGAATCGATTCGGCTGTCGCATCAGGAGCATCGATGGCTGTCTTCATCGTCGCAATTGTCGCTTCCAATTCCGTTCTTTCCTTTTCGCGATAAAGTGAAGTATCAATGCTATCAAGATAGGCGATAGCTTGTTCTCTTAAGTTTGCCAATTCATCGAATTTCTCTGTCGTAACAGGCGTTTCCGTAGAAGTGATCTTGTCGGTTGTAACACCTTCTGTTACTTTATCAGTGACAGCAGGAGCCTCCGTCGGTTTATTCTCAGACACCTTTCCTTCACTACAGCCGGCTAACATCATCAACGACGTCAATACAAACGCGACATGTCTCTTTTTCATCTTAATATTTCCTTTCCTTTTTAGGCTAAAGCAGTACGAAGGGCATCGACCATCATCAAGTAGCCTTCGTGAGTCGGATGAAGTCCATCCGTAAAGTAACGTGCAAGAGGAGTGCCATTGTCGTTACAGAACAACGTCTCGACTTCGACATAATGAATCCAAGAATATGTTTCTTACAATTTGATGTATTCTTTGTTGGTCTGTGCAATCTGTGTTGTATACCCTGTTCTTGCAGGACAACGGGATACACCAAAGAGGGCGACTTCAAAGTTCGGAAGGGCCTTTTTGATATCTAATAACATTGTCTTGACGTTAGAAGCAATCGTAGCAGGAGAAACATTGGAAGAGATATCATTGATGCCGATGCCATAGATGCCAAGCTTTGGCTGATAGGCGATGACTTCATTGGTATAGTTGTTCCAATGAGATGTGACAGAGGCGCCGATACCGATATCATAGATGCTTTCATATTCCTCTAAGTCTTCCTGATAGGTGTACCAGTAATCCATATAGGAATGGCCGAAGATCAACGTGTCATACTGTTCTTTTGTAACGCTGTCCATATCCTCTATTGCATCCATATAGGCAGCTTTCGATCCTGCATAGAATCCGTATTCCTCACCTTGAAGAGGATTATCATCATGATAGACGACTGCAAGTCTTCCATCGAAATAGCAATAGAAGTCATTGTTGTCCATGACAATCTTGACTTCATATCCCATATAGGAGAAGGAACCCCAAGGCAAGAACTTATCAGCGGATTTGACCACCTTTCCGTTTTCAACGCGCTTGAAAACGACCATGCCATTAGCCTGATAACCGAACCAATAATAGGAAAGGCCGTTCTCATTTCCGGTGAACTTTCCTTCTGGCCTTGTAACACGGAAGATAATTCCGTTGTCGTCTCCGCCGCGGGGAGCAAGATATGTCTTCAACGTTCCATTCTTTTTCTTCTTGTCTTTCAACGTCATAATAGAAGAACGGGAAGAGGAAACATACTTATCTCCTAATCCATAGAAGGAGCCGTTTCCGATGTTAAGGGAAGAAGAAATGTCTTTTTCAGGATTCGTGATTTCATGGACTCTTACATTGCTGAACTTGGCGTTGATATCACCGGCTCTAAGTCCAAACTTTGTTCCGGAAAGAGGGTTGTTATCCATATAAGTGCCATATAAGATATTATCGACATAACAGTAAATGCCATCCGTTCCTTTGACAGCCTTCATATGATAGGTTTTTGTATTGTCAAAAGGACGTATGACCTTTTCGAAAACGGTATTCCATTTTCCATTGTCCGTCTTTCCTAAACACGCTCTTCCGGTTTCAGTGATATAGAAGAAATAATAGGAGATTCCGTTTCCTTCCCAGTAGTTATCGACTTTATTCGAGGACAGAGAGAAAACAAGTCCGTTCTGCGAAACGGCATTGCCCATCTCGACATCCGCTTCAAAGACACCATTGGTGAAGGTTCTATTCTTGCTTGTCACCATGGCTGATCTTGTCTCTGAGGCAATCTTATCGGATGCGTCCATATCCATCGCGCCATGAGCGACGTCATAGTTATCAAGATGATCTAGGAATGTATTCTTATTCTTGACAACCGAGATGTCCTCATAGGATGTCCCTTTCCCGCCCGCCTTGAAACCGATGCGATCACCAGAGAAGAAAGATTCTTCTTCCACCTGGAAAAGGAATTCATCGTTGATGTAGGTATCGATTGTCTTCTCTTTGTCATCGATGATGACAGAGAGTGTGACAACATCATCAGTATTGGAAGAAGAGGCTGTCTTCAGAGTCGATACGAATCCATCATCATTCTTGACGAGGACATATTGTCCGACGAGGTTTCTTCCGAAGAAATAAAAGACTCTCTCTTCATCGTCGCTTAAAAAGACGATGCCATTATCTGCAATCTTATCGCCAAAGGAAACAGTCGCAGTAAAGGTTCCATCTCTCATCTTCTCGTCCAAAAGCAATTTGGAAGAGGGCTTCAATGCTGTATATTTCTCTCCCTCTTTCTTAAAATCGCCATACGTATTTGCTGTATCGTCTTTCTTATCTGTCGTCGTGACAATAGAAGATTCTTCAGTCGATGGAGGAATGATAGAATCAGAAGTCTTATCGTTTCCGCATCCCGCCATCAATAACATCAACGTACATAGGCTAAGAATCCGCAATCTTGGGTTCATAAAAGTCTCCTTCATTTATGCAACTATGATAAAACATTGTAAGCGCTTGAAATCACATTATTTTTAACATTTGTATGACATTTAAAATGTTTCATCCGGTGAAATGCCAAAAATTATTTTCATCGACAGTTTTGAAGAAATGACAAAGCAAATCAACAGAACGTGTTTCTGTTTTTGAACACTTTAAATATTCTTTGTCCAAAAACAATCTTTTTATTTGTAAATGTTTTTGGTAAATTATTGCATTGAAAATATAGATAATCTACAATAAGTTATACGTTTTCGAGAAGTCCTCTCCGAAAACCGCGATTCATGAAAGGAGAAAAAGATTTATCATGAAAAAGTCTATCCGTAGTCTCGCAATTTTAGGTGTCTGTGCATTATCTTTGACAGCATGCGGCAAAGTTTCCTTTGCTGATTTCCAGTCCAAGGCTTCTGAAGCTTTAAAGAAGGATGTTCCCTATACAACAGCAGTTCTTACAGGTTCTATTAAAGCGTCCAACAGCTCTAGCTCCGGCGAACAGAAAGTCAACAGCAAGTTCAATGTCAAGGGACATGTTTTGACTCCTGCAAGCATCAGTGACACCGCTTATGCAATTATCTTCACAACCTCCGGCCTCGGCACTTTCTCTGCCGCTGAAAACACAGATTATACATATTATGCAGGAAGCGTCTTCAAGGTCACTTATTCCGCTTCCGATGAAGATGGAAACAAGGCTTCTTCTTCCATCTCTTGGAATGAATATGGTCTTCTCACCTCTATCAAGGGAAGAGGAACAGGAAGCGATTCTAAAACCACTTACAATATTACCGTCAAGTATTCTAAGTAATCAATCAGACAAAAACAAAGAGGCTATCAGGCATTGACTGTTCGTCAATGGCCTGACGGCCTCTTTTTCATTGTTATTCTTTTCCTTCTGAGACTCAATATGTTGATCGATATCATCGATAATGGTTATATGAATTCATAAAGCTTTCTGATGTAAGTGATTGTCTCCCTACTATCCTTCTTACATAAACGCATTTGTTTTATCATAGAGCAGCATTAAGGCAACGTCTTAACCATGTCAGATCGTTCAATAACTATAACTGCTATCTTTCAGAAATGTTTTTACAGCTCCATATCAGTGAAAAAACTGGTAGAGGGGTTCCTACCATCATTTCCAAGTATGGAAAAAGGTCAATAAAGATTTCGAATAACACCATTATTGTAACCATTCCGTTTAATCGTATTAATAAAGTGGGTGATAAAGTGGGTGATAAAGTGGGTGATAAATCTTTAAACAACTCAGAAATAAAAGTCCTTGCTGAGATTCGAAACAACCCAAATGTCACCAAACCTCAATTAGAAGTGCTATGCAACCTTGGAAAAACATCAATTGATAATTGCATCTCACTTCTCAAGAAGAAAAAATACATTGAAAGAGTAGGCGCAAGAAAAAACGGCTATTGGAAAGTGATTGAAGACACAAATGTGGGTGATAAATAACCTCATTTTTCAAGATTGATTTTCTGGCCACGATAAAAAGAACTAATTATACGAATAAGCCAAACTAAAACAGTCATCTTCAATATTGCGCATCAATATACTTTGACGAACATATTCTTAGGTGCTCCACATAAAGGGCAAATAAAATCATCAGGAAGCTCATCAAGCTCAGTCTCATAAAGATAGCCGCAGACTTTGCATCTGAAGCGATGTTTCTTTGTTTCCTTCTTTTCATCACTTGCTGCCTGATAAGTAGGTGCATTCTTCGGTGCGCTGCCTTTCTTGACCTGATGGAAATAAGCATAGGTCATCTCTTTTTCAGAAGAGAGGACCTCACAGTCTATGACTTCTGCCAAGAACAAAGTATGAGTCTCCGTCTCAAAAGTTTTCCGGACTTTCAGGATAAAATAAGAGACTCCAATCTTGATAAAAGGCATACCATCTTTATCGACCACATCATAGCCTTTGAATTTATCGATGTCTCTTGAGCTATGATATCCGAATGTGGATATCAGATCCATGCTCACCTTTTCAGAAAGGACATTCAAAATCAAAGCTCCGCTCTCTTTGATAGCTCTACAAGTATCATTATCATGATTGAGAGAAACTAAAATCTGAGACGGAGTAGAAGTCACCTGAAAAGCAGAGTTTGCAATACATCCGACATTCTTTCCTTCTTTGTCTCTTGTTGTCACAAGATAAACGCCATAAGACAGACTTCTGAACGCTTTAGAATCCATACCATTATACCTCCTTTACTCGGTCTAGGTTCATAGATTGCTTTTTATCAGTTTAATCAAATGACATAGATTATTCAAGCCTAAACTTTTCACGATTTATACTACCATTACTTTTTTAGGTGCGAATTCCAGTC
>ERZ1106978.155-NODE-155-length-53823-cov-7.782473_pt1 | contig 53823 bp, 44 predicted proteins | sample MGYA00403689_ERZ1106978 | MGnify/ENA primary metagenome ERZ1106978 (study PRJEB35170, sample SAMEA104062434) | human gut metagenome | biome: human gut; feature: human-associated habitat; material: faeces | place: Denmark | collected 2012-08-02 ...
CTTCTATTTCGTCTTCTTCAGATAAATAATCGCCGAGATGATGACTAGTATCTGACACCAGGTAAGTCGCGGACACGGCCACCACGGATCAAAACCACCTTATGCTCCTGAAGGTTGTGACCTTCACCGCCGATATAAGCGGTGACTTCATAACCGTTGGAAAGTCTGACTCTGGCGTACTTACGAGCAGCAGAGTTCGGCTTCTTCGGAGTCATCGTACCAACACGGGTGCAGACACCCTTCTTCTGAGGAGAAGGAATAGCTTTTTCCTTCTTGTTAAGAGAATCGAATCTCTTGCCGAGAGCCGGAGCCTTGGATTTGTAAACAGGGTTCTGTCTCTCTTTTCTGACTAACTGATTAATAGTAGGCATTTGTTTCCTCCCGGATTTCTTTTGATAAAGTACCTATATTCTTGTCCGCAATTCCGGGCGTTTCCTGTTCTCCCCATAAAAAGAACGGGACACTCCCGCAACACAGACTAAGAAATTATACGGCATGAAAAGTTTCATGTCAAAGGTTTTTTCACTTTTTTGAAACACCCGGACTTGTGTGTACAAAAAAGGTTGAATTCTCTCCATATTTTCGCTGTTGTTTTTCAGCATTTCAATTTGCCTTTTTTGTCTGCGAACTAAAAAGGCCTGTCGCTAGACAGGCCATGAAGTTCAGTTTTTATCTTTTCTGCTTTTGGAAACCATGACATAGTAGAGAACGCGGAGGAAGATATTGATGAAATCGACATATAAGGTATAGGCACAATAGATGGCAAGATTGGTATCGGAAGAAAATCCGCCCATCTCTGCAATTTTTTTGACACGATTGATGTCAATCGCGGTAATGACGAGGATGATGCCGAAGATGACAAAGTCCGTAATCCAATAGACCATCGCAGACTGGAGGAAGAAGTTGACCAAGGATATGATGATGACACCGACAGACAATGACATGATGAAGGGAACTAGGATGCTCAGCGTTTTCTTTGTGATGAAGCCAAACAACGCCATCAATAAGAATGCACCTGCCGTAATGAAGAAACTGATGCCGACCGTGTTGATGAAATCAGCAGAGCTTGTGCTATTGGCAAGGACCACCATGAAGGCAGAAGAAACCAACACACCCATGAAGACAGAGAATGCGATAAAGCTGATAGACATCCAGATGGTTTTTGGTCTCCACGCCTTCAGACTGAGGAAGATGACGCTAGGAAACATCAGAATAGCAGATGCGATCGTCAATCCTAAATAGACTTTTCCTAAGACATCTTCAGACCAATTGAATTGATTTGCCATCAGAATCAATAAATCAGGAAGGAAGAAAGCGACAACGCCTGTGATTCCAAGCGCCAAGACCATCCATAAGAAGACTTTCGATAAATTAAGACTGGTGGAAGAAGAACCTTCAACAGTTTTTTTCTGAACTTTTTCGGGAGTGAATGTTTCCATATACTGCCCTCCTTTCATATCTAGAACATTGTATCGTTTTCAATGGAAAAACAAAAGAAATATCGTTCTGTAACGAAAAAAGGCCTCAGCCGAAGCCGAGGTCTTATAGACAGAACGATTAAATGTTCTCTAAGAGAGCCTTGAAGGACTCAGATTTAAGAGAAGCACCGCCGACAAGAGCGCCATCGACATCTTCAGCGCCTAAATAAGCGTGAACATTTTCGGGCTTGACGCTTCCGCCGTAAAGGATCTGAACCTTCTGAGCAGCGATCTTGCCGAAGAGCTCATTGATGAGGCCACGGATGTAGGCGCAGATGTCTTCTGCGATTTCGACAGAAGCATTCTTGCCGGTTCCGATAGACCAGACAGGTTCATAAGCGATGACGATATAAGGCATGTCTTCCTTGGCGAGACCGGCCAAACCGGTGACGATCTGTTCACGGATGACATCCTTGGTGATCTTTTCATCATATTCCTTGGCTGTTTCGCCGACGCAATAGATGACATGGAACTTGTTTGCGACAAGAGCCTTGATCTTTCTGTTGCAGGTGAAGGAAGTCTCACCTTCATAGGTTCTCTTTTCAGAGTGGCCGATGATAGACCAATCAATTCCGATTTCCTTAAGCATCGGAATGGAAACAGAGGAAGTATAGGCACCATGATCCATATAGTGTGCATCCTGAGATGCGACAATAAGGCTATGGGCATGTTTGCGGACGGACTGTAAGGCAAGATAGGAAGGAGCGACACCGATCATGACGCCTTTGCTTCTTGCAATTTTGACAAGGCCAGCGTTTTTGACATCTTCACAGAAAGCATTGGCTTCCTGGATGGTGTGGTTCATCTTCCAGTTGCCCATCAAAAACTTTTTTCTCATCATAATTTACTTGTCCTCAATAACATCGATTCCAGGGAGATGGCCATCGAACTGGATGAGTTCAAGAGAAGCTCCGCCACCGGTAGAGACGTGGCTGAACTTATCAGCATAGCCGAACTTCTTGGCAGCTGCGGCAGAATCGCCGCCGCCGATAACAGTGAAAGCACCATTTGCAGTTGCTTCGGCGCAGGCTTCACAGACAGCCTTTGTACCGGCCTGGAAGTCTTCGTTTTCAAAGACGCCCATAGGACCGTTCCAGAAAATGGTCTTGGCCTTGGCAATCTCTTCAGCATAGAACTTTCTTGTCAAAGGACCGACATCGATGCCTTCATATCCGGCAGGGAAGTTAGTTTCGTTGTTGTCGATATATTTGATATCTTCAACTTTCTTCTCAGGATTTTCGAAATCATAGCCCTTGGCGCAGACAGTATCAAGAGAAAGCTTGATCTTGCCTGTTTCAAAGCACTTTCTTGCATATTCAAGCTGATCGTCTTCGCAGAGAGAATTGGCAACATCGATATGGAAGACAGCCTTCTTGAAGGTATAGCCCATACCGCCGCCGATGAGGATGAGGTCACACTTCTTGAGCAAGGAGTCAATGACTTCAATCTTGGAGGAGACCTTGGCACCGCCTAAGATGGCGATGTAAGGACGCTGATCATCTCTCGGTTCGACGCAGCGGCCAAGTCCCTTGATTTCCTTTTCCATCAAGAAACCGACTGCTGTTTCCTTGCCGGCTTCTTTCAAAGCGGCAGGAACGCCATATGTGGAGGCGTGAGCCCTGTGAGCAGAGCCGAAAGCATCCATGACGAAAGCATCGACATAAGATGCCCATTCATTTGCCAAAGCGGGATCATTCTTCTCTTCGCCGGCTTCATAACGGGTATTCTGAACCAAAAGGACATCACCGGAAGCAAGAGCATCGATGGCGTTCTTGAGTTCTTCGCCATGAGTTGCAGGGCAGAAAGTGACCTTGACATCATGACCTAAAGCAGCAGAGAGATGTTCCTTCAAAGGATTGAGAACGATGGAAAGATCGTTCTTCTTCATCTGCTTTTCGATATCTTCCATGGTAGCTTCGCCCTTCTTGAGCTTCTTCCAGGCGACCTTGCCAAGGTGAGACATCAAAACGACTTTGGCACCCTTCTTGACCAATTCAGCGATGGTCGGAATAGCGCCGACAATACGATTGTCATCGGAAATATCAGCTCCCTTGTGAGGGACGTTGAAATCGACACGGACAAGGACTTTCTTGCCTTCGACTGCAAGATCAGTGACTAATTTTTTCATATCTTTCTCCTTTTAGATATTAAGAAAGCGCCCATTTCTAGGCGCTTTCCGTAGTATTTTACGAAATGAGCTGCCTCAATTCTTTAATGAGGATTAGGCAAGTTCAGCAAAGTACTTGATGGTACGGACCATCTGAGAAGTGTAGGAATTCTCGTTGTCATACCAAGCGACGACCTGGACCTGGAAGAGTCCGTCGGCAATCTTGGTGACCATGGTCTGGGTTGCATCGAAGAGGGAACCGAATCTCATACCGATGACATCGGAAGAAACGATAGGATCTTCATTGTAGCCGAAGGAAGCAGAAGCCTGAGCCTTCATGGCAGCATTGATGGAATCAACTGTGACATCTTCACCCTTGACAACAGCGACAAGGATAGTGGTGGAACCAGTCGGAACCGGAACTCTCTGAGCAGAACCGATGAGCTTGCCGTTGAGTTCAGGGATGACAAGACCGATGGCCTTGGCAGCACCAGTGGAGTTAGGAACGATGTTGGCGGCACCAGCTCTGGCACGGCGTAAATCGCCCTTTCTGTGAGGTCCATCGAGGATCATCTGATCGCCGGTGTAGGCATGGACAGTGGTCATGATACCAGACTGAATCGGGAATGCATCATTCAAAGCCTTTGCCATAGGGGCTAAGCAGTTAGTGGTGCAGGATGCAGCAGAGATGACCTGATCATCTTTGTTCAATGTCTTTTCGTTGACGGAGAAGACGATTGTCTTTAAATCCTTGCCAGCAGGAGCAGAGATGACAACCTTCTTGGCACCGGCCTTGATGTGGGCCATGGATTTTTCCTTAGAGCAATAGAAACCAGTGCATTCGAGAACGACATCGACACCGATTTCACCCCAAGGGAGAAGTTCAGCCTTAGGCTGAGCATAGATGGTGATTTCCTTGCCATCGACAGTGATGGAGCCAGGGACAACAACAGTCTTGCCGTCTTCAGCGAAGACAGGTTCCTTAGAAGAAACAGTATGAAGATTCTGTCCGATATGTCCTTCATATCCGCCCTGAGCAGTATCATATTTCAATAAGTTGGCCAACATCTTAGGGCTGGTAAGATCATTGATGGCAACAACTTCATAACCTTCAGCGCCAAACATCTGTCTGAAAGCCAAACGACCAATACGACCGAAACCGTTAATAGCTACTTTAACTGACATTTTTAATGTCCTCCTAGTTACACAATCATTATACAAACAAATTATCAAAATGAAAGATTTTTGATAACTTTTTTGAAAAATAACGCAATTATAGGGCTTTCAAAGGCAAAATTGCACTATGAGAGTGCATTTGTCGAAGTTCCTTAAAGAAACGAGCGCGAACCGCTCATGCCGATTTATGAATTTTCATAGGAAAACTGTTGAAAATCATACAAATAATGTGATTTCAATACAAATATTCAAAAAAAATCTATGCGCATAAGTCTGCGCATAGATTCAAATTTCATGCTCATTTATCCAAAAGTCGTTGTTTTTGGGCTTTTTCGCGAATCGCGATCAGAATATGAGAGATTCCGCTCTTAGTGATGGAGATATCCATCTCCTCTGTAAGGTATCTTGCAAGCTCGTTATAGTTGTATTCAGGAAACTGCTGTCTGGCTTTCATGACCGCCTGTGTCTTCTCATCGAACAGAGCGATAGGAGTCGTCTTCAAAAGATACTGAATGTTCTCGATATCCTTCCTAGCAGTCGCAATCGTCTTCTTGTAATTGGCCATATCGCAGTTGGTTGTTCTGTTTTCGAAGTTGATGTCGTCTTTTGTGATTCTGGCATTCTCATAATCGAGCATTCTTTCCAAAGCCCCCAAATAAGAAAGGAAGACAGTGATCTGATCTGATTTTTTCAGATAGAGAACATATTTTTCTCTTCTCTTGATGGATTTGAAAGACATGGTCTTCTCCTGCTTGAAGGAGAGAAGTTTTCGTTTGATGGACTGTGCATCGTTAGGATCGGTAAAAGCCATCTCAAGAAAATAGGAAGTCTTCGAAGAGGAAGGATTGTTGACAGAACCATTTGCCAGAAAACAGCCGATGCAAAGATACTTCAGATTCTTGATATGAAGCCCTTCTTTCGGCGGAATGCGTTCAAATCCGTCTTTTAAGATTTCAAGATCTTCCATGACCGTATAAAGAGACTCATCCTTGACATGGACGACATAAACAAGTCTTTCTCCAAAGCGATTGACTTTCTGATAGTCGATGGCAGGAGTGAGATCATAGACCTCTTTCAGACAGGAATACAGCAGCTTTGCGACACTGGCTATCTCCGTATGAAGAGCAAGAACCGGTTCCTTTCCGATTGAAAAAGCGCCTCCGTTTCTTGCAAAGCCGGAGAGGATATACTTTTTCTGTTCAATAGTATAGGAATTCGTTGCCAGTTCTTCTTTGACCTTTTTGGCAAAGGCGATTTCGTTAGCCATCTAAGCACCTTCTTTCTTATCTTATAGGATAATAGCAATAATCATTATTTCTGTGTTTTCTGATAGTCGTCATGGATTGCTGTTGCAGCAATGGCCCCATCATTTGTGGCAGTTACCACTTGTCTAAGAGCTGTGTTTCTGCAATCGCCGATCGCATAGAGATGAGGAACACTTGTCTCCATCTTTCCGTCTGTGATGATGATGCCTTTTTCATCTTTGATCTCAGGAATCTGAACATAAGAGCTTGTTGCTTCTTCTCCGACATATAAGAAAAGACCTGAGATCGATAAAGTCTTTTCTTCTCCTGTCTCATTGTTTTTAACAACAATGGAGGAAATGCTGTTTTCACCAGAGGCCGAAACGATATTGTAAGGAGCAAGAATCTCCGTATTGTTTTTGCTTCTAAACTCTTCTACTACGCTCTCCTGTGCGCGGAATTCTCTTCTTCTTGCAATAAGAGTGACATGCAAGCAGATATCAGAGAGATATGTCGCCTCTTCAAAAGCGGAATTGCCACCGCCGATGACAGCCACATCTTTTCCCTGATAGAAGCTACCGTCACAGATGGCACAGCGTGATATGCCTCTTTTATTAAAAGTGTCTTCTCCTGGGATTGGGAACGGCTTTTCACCTAAACCATTGGCAAGGATGACATAATAAAAATCTTTGGAATCCTTTGACGTGGATACAGTGAAGGTTCCATCCTCATTCTTTTTCACTTCTTTGACATCCTTATATATCGGTTTGATTGAGAACTTTCCTAACTGCTCTTCCAGCTTCATCCCCAGATCCGGGCCGGAAATAGAGGGAATGCCAGCATAGTTTTCAATCTTCTCTGTCTTATTGACTTTTCCGCCAATCAGTTCTTTTTCATAGCAGATAGGAGTCATCCCATATCTTTTCAGATAAATAGCGGCGGAGACGCCACTAGGGCCTAAGCCAATGATTGCAACTTCTTTTCTGTCCATAACGCTACCTCTGATCTTTGTCGTTTTTGATATCGTCTTCTTTCGATTTCAGTTTCTTCATGAAATCGGATTCTTCTTCGACAATCTCATTATTGTTTTCGACTTTCTTGCTTTCTATATTGACAACAGGAGAAGAAACCTCCAAAACAGCCTGAGCCTCTTCTTCGACAAATACGGATTTGAGGAAAGGATGGGAATCAAATTTTCCTTTTTCTGCGAAATGATGAAGAAGATGGTTGATGACGATCAGAAGAAGACCAATACCGATAAAAGCAATAGCCATCGTATAGGATTTGTAATCAGCTTTCCCGGCAGAGGCATCGCCCATGATGAAATGTGGATTTCTCAATGGTTCCAAAGTCATACGGATGATGCCATAGGCGATAAAATAAGCAAAGGACTGATCACCATTTTTATAATGTTTTCCTAAAAGGACAGGAAGTCCTTTTGTGATGACAAAATAGAAAAGAATATTGATGACGCCTTCGACTAAAAACATCGGAGCTGCGATGCTTCCTTTAGGAAGAATGACACCGTTGCTTGCAGCCGTGATTGTCGTTCCATTATAGACATAAGTTCCCATCTGCATCGTTCCGTTCTGCATGTTGTTTGTGATAAAAGAAGGGAGGAAGGCCCATGAGGAAGGATCGACTGCATGGCCGAAGACTTCCTGATTGAAGAAGTTTCCCCATCTTCCGATAGCCTGAGCAACAATGATGGTCGGAACAGCAAAATCCATGATTTTGAGAATGGTTGTTCCTTTTCTTCTGAAAATACAGTATAAAACACCGACTAAGACACCGCCGATTGCGCCGCCTTGAATGGCAAGGCCTCCTTGCCTCATATCGAAGATGCGCCAGATTGGGCCTCCTGCATATTGGTCCCAGCAAGCGATGACATACCAGATTCTCGCGCCAATAATCCCGGAGATGAGCGCCAAAGGAAAGACCGTATCAAAGAAGTGCCAGTCAAATCCATCCTTATGGGCGCGATAGTTTGATAAAAGCAAAGCGACGCAGGCGCCAAGAAGAATGCAGATAGCATAGAATCTGACTACCGGATTTGAAAAGGGAAATCCGACATAATAGCCCAAAAAATTAGTTCCCATCTTTACTTCTCCTTAACAAACTTGTTTCCAGCCACAGAAGACATCTTCGCATACTCTTCTTTCCTTCTCTTCTCTTCCTGTCTCTTTTCCTGAATTTCAAGAAGCCTCTTCTGGAATTCATATCCAGTATCATATCCATCATCTTTCAGCTTATAATTCGTAACAGCAGTCTCGATGATCTCAGCCATGCTTCTTGCAGCAGAGACAGGCAATTTGATCAAAGGAATCGATTCATTGAGGATATCATAATGATTGGTCTTCATGCCGATTCTTTCCATCGGTTCATCCTTCTTGAAAGGAACAAGATTGATAATCAGATTGATATGGCTTCTCTTAGTCAGAGAGTTGATGCCGAACATTCTGGAGACATTGATGATACCGATACCTCTGACTTCCATCATTCCATAGATGGTCTCCGGACAGGTGCCGATCAGTTTTCCTCTGACATCAGCGATATCGACTCTGTCATCAGCGACAAGTCTGTGACCTTTGCGGATGAGTTCCAAAGAGATTTCGGATTTACCGATACCGGATTCGCCCATGAGAAGAACGCCGATGCCGTAGATTTCAAGAAGACAGGCATGCATTGCGGTTCTCGGTGCCAATGCCTCAGAAAGATAAATATACATCAGGGAAGAAAGCTCGGACGTATCCTGGGAGCAGGAGAAAAGAGGAACATTCTTTTCTCTTGCTGCAGTCATGACACAATCCGGACACGGATTGTCATGCGTGATGACAACAGCCGGGCATTCATCGGAGAAGATCTTAAGACAGTTCTTATAGATCGTATCAGGATCGGTGCTATTGATAAGAGCTATCTCTTTGTTTCCAATCAATATGATTCTGTCTTTTTCGTGATACTGGAAAAGTCCCATCAGTTCCAGACCAGGGCGATCGAGCTCTGCGACAAGAACCGGTCTTGATAAGGCGTTGAAATCGCCATTGATAATCTTAAAGCCGAAATGATTGGCTAATTCTAAGCTAGTTAACATATGCACACCTCAGTTATCAATCTATTATAACCGATATAGCTTTGATTTATGTTGATAAAATATATAGAAGATTTCTTTTTATGGGCATTAAACCATTTGATTTATCAAATGGCCGCAAAAGAAAAGAAATCACAGATCCAGACTATCCTGATCCAATAAGAATTCCTTTATTCCGACAATCAGATATCCTTTTTCAGTTCGGCGAGGTTTCATGCTTTTTCCGACAATAATGATTTTTTTGAAAGAATCATTTGTTTTATCAAATGGTCGCGTTTCCTGTTTCATCTTCTCTTCATCGGGAATATCGTACGCTGATTGAATGTAATATCGTTTATTGCCTTGGTTGGCAACAAAATCGATTTCAAGCTGACGTCTTTCCATTACGCCATTGACATTATCTCTCATTTCAACGACTCCGACATCTACATGATATCCGCGATAACGAAGTTCATTGAAGATTATGTTTTCCATCAAATGAGTTTCTTCAATCTGTCTGAAATCAAGTCGGGCATTTCTTAAACCGACATCTTCAAAATAGATTTTATAGGGTGTATTGATGTATTTTTTCCCTTTCACATCATATCTGTGAGCTTTTGAAAGCATAAAGGCTTGTTGCATAAACGTAATATAGTGATCTATAGTCAGTGCGCTCAACGAAACATTCTTTATACTCTTGAATGCATTAGACAATTTGCTTGGATTTGTCAAAGAAGACATTCCTGATGCAAGAGCATCCAATAATTCACTGATGCTTTCATCTGAGTTCAGATTATGTCGTTCAACAATATCTTTCAAATAGACATTCTGAAGTTGAATATTAAGATAACTTTCTTTCTGCTCAGGAGTTTCCATTAATGCAACAGCCGGCAATCCTCCATAGATCATATAATCATCAAAGGCATAATCAAGGTTCCCTTCATAATTGCTGTAAAATTCAGAAAATGAAAGTGGGTAAACATGAATTTCATCGCCACGTCCAGCAAATTCAGTTAAAACATCAGTAGATAAGAATCTCGAATTGCTTCCTGTTACATACACATCCATATTCTTTTTTCTCAAATATCCATTCAAAACCGCTTCAAAGCAATCAAGATTTTGTACTTCATCAAGCAAAAGATAATACATGTTATCATCTTTCATTTTTTGAGAAACAAACGCCATAAACTTTTTAGGATCGACCTTTTTCTTTTTGGCATAGAGTTCTTGCAGATCTTCGTTGATCATAAGCAAATCATCTGCAGAATCGAAGGCGAATTTAATTATGTGGTCCTCATTCACTCCTTCACTTTTTAACTGTTCATAAAATATTTCATTCAAAAGATATGACTTGCCACATCTCCTAATACCAGTTATGACTTTTACAAACCCGTTATGCTGTCTTATCTGAAGCATCTTCAGATATTTCTCTCTCTTGATTCTCATTACGCCCCCCAATATAAATATTTTCGGAATAGTTACCAGTTTTATTAAGTGTATTATCTCATAATATTGTTGCACTTTCAATTTATTTAATATTTATACTTAATATTTATGGTAATATTACCACTTTTATTAAGCACTTATTAACTTCACATATCCTTAAGAACATTCATAAAGCATACGAAAAGCTAAGTCTTTCTTAAACTGAAACAAAATAGGAAGGCCGACAACCGCCTGATTCTTAATCGTCAACTAATAACACGTTGCTGTTTTCACATTATCTTAAGCTTTCTCAAAACGTTTTCTTAAAAAATGAAAACCAATATAATACACGTCAATTCCGAATTTCCTTTTGATATCGACATAATACATCTCACCTGTCGTCTTATTTCTTAACGCGGGAAGAAGCCAAATGCCACTATGTAGAGGGAATCGGTATTGTTTCAACGCTTCTTTCAGAAGATTATCGATGTCTTCCTGTGATGTCTCATCTTTTTCATAGACAGGGATTAAAACCACGCAGTTCATTTTCTTCAATGGTTCGCATCTGTTGACTTTCCTTATCATTTCTTTATCAGTAAGTTCTTTTTCAGCGGTGATGAAACATACTGTCCCTCTAGAAATCAGATAGTTTTTCTTTTTCCACCACATGTCACCTTTTTTTCCCGATAGGAACAAGATGAGCATCCGTCAACGTTTTTTCCAAGGATTCCGCTTTGACTTTTTGTACAAAAAATAACTTTTTTATTCTTAAAAAGTCATTATCTGTCCATTTCATATAATTCTTTATGCCAATGTAAGCAACTAGAACCATATATCCAATGGATATAAAAGCAAACAAAAGAGTCCAATGTTCACTCAACCTTAAACGTGCTTCAAGGATTAAAAAAAGAAAGGTAAAAGAAAATCAAATAAGAGCCCGAAAACCGTCCATAAGATTACTTGAAAAGTAATCCAAGGGGAATACTTTTCGTTATCAGCATGGTTCATTTAAAAGATCTCCTTCACCTGTTTCAGCCAACAACAAATCTGTAATGAATCCAAACCAACCAAAGCCTCATAAATATACATCATAATTTCCTCACTCATTACCGATAATCAGTTTACATCACAAACCCGTGTAAAGAAAGCATTACTGATCAATGGCGATACTTTTCTTTCTCCATCTCTCTTGCAAGATAGATTCCAGTATAAGAATCCTTGCAGGAAACAATCTCATCCGGCGTACCTTCAAAAACAAGATTGCCGCCCTTGTCTCCGCCCTCAGGGCCAAGATCGATGATATAATCCGCAGACTTGATGACATCGAGATTGTGCTCAATGACAACGACGGAGTTGCCATTGTCAACCAAACGATTGAGAACACGGATGAGCTTTTCAATATCATAAGGATGAAGACCGGTCGTCGGCTCATCAAGAATATAGAGAGTCGATCCATCGCTCGGTCTTTCCAATTCATAAGCGAGTTTGACACGCTGCGCTTCACCGCCTGACAATGTTGTAGAAGGTTGCCCAAGCTTCATATATCCTAAACCGACATCGACAAGTGTCTGGAGTTTCTTTTTAATGTTTGGAAACGCGGAGAAGAAGGATAAAGCCTCTTCTGCTCTCATATCCAAAACATCGGAAATATTCTTCTCTTTGAAATAGACAGAGAGAACATCATCCGTATATCTCTTTCCATGGCAGACATCGCATTCAACATAGACATCAGGAAGGAAGTTCATGGAAATGCGCTGAACGCCAGCGCCCTGGCAGGACTCACAGCGTCCGCCTCTCACATTGAAGGAGAACATCGACTTATCCATGCCTTTCATTTTGGCATCTTTGGTATTGGCAAACACTTCTCTGATATCATCAAAAACCTTAATGTATGTTGCAGGATTGCTTCTAGGAGTTCTTCCAATCGGTTCCTGAGATACATTAATGATTTTTGTAATCAATTTGCTGTTAGTGATTCCATCGCATTCCGTCTTTTCACCAGAGAGGAGAATCTTGCTTCTGATCGTCTTATAAAGAACCTGATCGATCAGAGATGATTTTCCGCTACCTGATACACCGGTGACACAGACAAATTCACCGAGCGGGACCTTGACATCAATGTGTTTCAGATTATGACAATATGCATTCTTGATCGTCAGATAATTCTTTGCCTCTCTTCTCTTTAAAGGAAGGGGAATCATCTTTCTTCCAGTGAGATAATCAGCAGTCAAAGAAGAAGTATCTTTCAATAAGTCTTCGACTTTGCCTTGGAAGACAACGCTTCCGCCATGATCTCCGGCTCCAGGGCCGATGTCGACGACGTAATCCGCGGAAAGAATCGTATCCTCATCATGCTCGACAACAATGAGAGAATTTCCTAAATCTCTCATCTCCTTCAAAGTATTGATGAGTTTATCATTATCTCTTTGATGAAGTCCGATGCTTGGCTCATCAAGAACATATAAAACACCGGTCAGCCTGCTTCCGATCTGGGTAGCAAGTCTAATGCGTTGTGCTTCGCCTCCGGAAAGAGTGGAGGCTTCTCTTGAAAGGGTGAGATAATCAAGTCCGACATCGATGAGGAACTTCAGTCTGTTTTTCACTTCATTGATGATAAGATCGGCAATCTTGTGCTGCATAGAAGTCAGCTCCAGATGGAGGAAGAAATCATAGATCTTCGCTAAGGACATCGAGCAAAGCTCATGAATGTTCAGTCCACCGACTCTGATAGAAAGGACCATCTCATTCAATCTTGCACCATGGCATGTCGGACATTCGACTTCCGACATAAAGCTTCCGTAATAAGTTTTCATCCATTCGGATTTTGTAGACATATAGAGTCTATCGATTCTGGCTTTCAGACCTTCTGTTACATTCTTCACAATCTTTGAACCAGAGGAAGATTCATAGACATACTTCACAGGCTCTTTTGGTCCATAAATAACAACTTCTTTCTGTTTCTGAGAAAGTTTATTGAACGGAGTCTTCGTCGAAATTTTGTATTTATCCAAAACAGCATAGAAGTCATTCCATTCAATTGTATCATGGTTTTTCTTCGGAAGGCAGGCAATTGCTCCATCTTCGATTGACTTCGTGGGATCCGCAATCATCTTTTCGGGATCCGCTTCGATTTTGACACCCAAGCCGTTGCAGTCAGGGCAGCATCCTAAGGGATTGTTGAAAGAGAAGAGTCTCGGTTCAAGAGGAGGAACGGAGAAACCGCAGATAGGGCAAGACTGATGCTCACTGTAAAGTGTCTCTTTCCCATCGACATCGATTGTGACATATCCTCTTGCAAAATCAAGGGCCGTTCTTAATGAATCAAAAAGTCTGTCCTTGTTATCATCGTTAAGGATGAGTCTATCGATTGCAAAAGCGATTGTATGCTTATAGTTCTTGTCAAGAAGAGGGACTTCATCGTATCTTGTCAGCGGTTTATCATCGATCTTGATTCTTGAATATCCCTGATTGAAAAATTTTGCAAGAGTAGCCTGATGCGTACCTTTTTCGTTCTGGACGACCGGTGCATAAATCGTGATTTTGCTTCCGTCAGGATTGCTTCTGATTGCATTATAGATCTGCTGCAAAGAAGAGGCCTGAATCGGAATATGATGATTTGGGCAATATGGAACACCGATTCTTGCATATAAAAGTCTCAGATAGTCATAGATTTCAGTCACTGTACCGACAGTGGAACGAGGATTGTGAGAGGTTGTTTTCTGGTCGATGGAAATAGCAGGAGAAAGGCCGTCGATGCTATCGACATCAGGTTTTGAAAAGTCGCCTAAGAACATTCTTGCATAAGAAGAAAGAGACTCGACATATCTTCTCTGCCCTTCTGCGAAGATCGTATCAAAGGCAAGCGTGGATTTTCCGCTTCCTGATACACCGGAAAAGACAACCAAGGAATCCTTAGGAATGGTGACTGATACGTTCTTCAGGTTGTTTTCTCTTGCTCCTTTGACGACGATATAATCTTTATAATTAGTATTCATAATTCTCTCACCTCAAAAAAGTCTCTATATGATAAAACATTCCTTTTCTCTTTTCACTAATTTAGCTAATCCAAAAGTCCGTCATCTTTTAAAGCGACAGCATTGCCGACAATGAGCGGCTTTACATAATCGATGAAGCAGTCTTTGATGTTGTCACCTGCCTCATTGATATATTCTTTCGGCATCGAAGAGGCTTCTCTTCTTGAAAGAGAAAGATCGATGAGCGGATATTCGATCGTATAAGGATCATTGGAAACTCTATGAAGCGCAACCATCTTTCCACTCTCTTTGTTGTAGGCAGAAAGGAAAGCGGTCTTTCCTACTTCATAAGCTTCGTTGCTGTCTGTCATAGACAGAAGATAGGAGGATGCTCTTTGAAGAGTGTTAAGCTCCACTGCACGGGCAGAATATCCTTTTTCAGAGAGAAGAGCCGCAAGATAATTTGCTACGCCTCCTGGTATCTTATTGCCAAACGCATCGCTTTTTCCTTTTGAGGAGACAAGTTCTCTTTTTTTATCCTTGATTCCTTCACTGATGACAATGATGCAGTGGCCTTTTTCCTGATAAGTCCTGATTGCTTTTTCCATAAAGGAATCGATGTCGAAGTCGACTTCCGGAACATAGATATAATCCGGTCTTTTTCCGCGGGCAGCGGTAAGAACAGCGGAAGCTGCAAGATAGCCGGAATCCCTTCCCATCGTCTCGACAAGAAGAATCTTGCCTTTCTTGTAGCTGTATTCATCATAAGTCAGTGTAAGAAGCGTGTTGCAGACAAACTTCGCTGCCGTTCCATATCCCGGCGTATGATCGCATCCATATAGGTCATTGTCGATGGTCTTCGGCATGCCGATGACATAGCAGTCATAGTGATGATAGAGGCAATATCGGTTGACTTTATAGGCGGTATCCATCGAATCGTTTCCGCCATTGATAAAGACATAACGGATATTATTCTCCTTCAGATTGCCGACCAATGTCGCTCCGATTTCACAGTTTTCTTCTTCAGGGAGAAATTTTCTCAAGGAACCGAAATGAGCTCCATTTTCAAAACGGAGAAAAGAGTAGTCTCCTTTCACTTCTTCCAATTTATTCCCAAGAAGAGATGATATTCCATATCGTGAAACGAAGAATTTCTCCGTTTCACGATAAGACATGAAAGTCTCGTAAACGCCTAGAAAAGATGTGTTGATGACAGCTGTTGGACCACCGGACTGAAAATAGACTGCATTACCTTCTAAGTGATGTTTCAAAGTCGTCATAGCGATGTTTCTCCTTTAAGATATGTTCGTCGACAACCGAATGAAGCGTACAAGACGCAATCAATTTCTCTTGCTTGCGGCGATAGCCGAAATAAGCAAGGCATAAAAACGTGACAAACAATCCTAAAGCAGTAGCCATGCATCCTAATTTGAAATACGGACTACTATAAGTAAATACATAATTGCGGTTTCCGCTCTTGGCCTCAAAAGAGATGAATCCTCCCTGTGCCTTGTAAAGGTCGACATCCTCGTAAAATGTTGTTCCGTCGTCCTTCACTTTGACTTCCTGAACTTTGAAGCCATCCTGGAAAGGATAATTCAGAACGATGAAGCGGTCGTTTGCATATTCGGTAGAGAACTCGACTTTGTCTTCGCTTCTCTTTGAGATGGTGACAGCATTTGCTTTCAGCTCGTCAATCGCTCTCTGATATTCGCTGTTTCTGGTGATGTAGAGATAGGGTTTATCCAATCTGACAGGATCGTCCTTTGTTCCTGTCTTGACGATGCCTAAGATCTTGCTGACAGGCCTATCGATATAATAGCCGTGCGCTTTCTTGTATTCGACATAAGGATGACGGGCAAAGGAGATCAGTCTGTCATTCTTGTCGAAGAAGCGCCATTCGATATTGTCATCATCATTGATGGAGATATAAGATCCAGTTGTAGGATCACTTGGATCTGCATCCTCGCAGAACAAAGTCGGATTGCCTTTTCCATCCATCGCCGTGATGAGAATCTTGGAGTTGTATAAGACGTCTCTTGAATAATCAGCGGAAGTATTTCCGTTTTCATCTCTTAACGTATCGTAATTATAGACGCGGTCTCCTGGTCTGATTCCGTTTTCATAAGCCCATGGATTCTCCTGTCTGAATGTGCTTAGACACACCTGATTGGAAGCATCATTAGGATCGCAGACTGCATATTCGCCGGATGGATTTCTCTCTGTCGCCGGCCAAGAAGCAGAATAGACTGTGATCTTCATTCTGGCATAGTTTCCTGTCGAACTGGAGAGAAGCATGATCGGATTGGTAGGTTTCTTTACAGTACCTGACTTATAATCAACATTCTTGTCATAAGGAACATAATCCACATTGCTGGAAGTGAGAAGGCTTTGGAATTTAGCTGCCCTCTTTGCGGGTGTAGTCTGTTCTTCGATATCCGTAGTCGGATAATTATCTCCGAACAGATTCACTTTTCCTGCATTGTATTTCTTGTTGAACAAGAAGCGGTTATAGTCGTTCTCATCAAGCATGGCAAAGCGAAGAAGAGGATATTCGTTAAGATCCTCGTATAAGCCATAACTGAGATCATCATCATATTTCTTATAATTGAGATTGGTAGCCAACCATGAAGTATTCATGACTGTAGAGAAGGAGAAAGCGAAATCGATGAAGTTTGTATTCACATAGACAGCCTTTGTACAGACATCGGATTTAAGATAATCAAGCGTTTCCTTCGAATAGTTGACACCGAGCGCATTCATCTCCTCTTCTGTCAAAGAGAGGATGTTCTTATATCCATAAGGGATATCATAATCCGATGCATAGACAAGATATCCGTTGGAATCCACTCTTTCCGGATAGGCTTTCGGAATGGAAAGCGTCGAGAAGTTGTCTTCGACACGGTCGACCATGTAATATTTTGTCCCTAAGAATGTTTCAAGGTTTTCTCTTCTGTTGTAGATACCCATCGACCAGTTGCGATAGCCATGCGGAATTCTGCTCCTGTCTAAAAAATCCTGTGCGTTGAAGGGGTAGACGGAGTGGAAGTCACTCAGTCCTGAATATCCTTCTCTTAAAGGAACATTGGAATTGTTTCTTGTCGCTGTCGTATTGTAAATGCGATAAAAGTCTTCCCCGTTCTCATCGTTTCTAAGCATATCCACAATCTTTGTCTCTTCCGGATAAGAGGAAATCTTAGAGATTGAGGAAGTGCCGTGACAGATGATCGTGGCATTGCACATGCCGATGATATTGATAGACATAAGAGCCAATGTGGCATAAGAGAACTGTTTCTTATAAAACAGAGGTCTCATAACAAGATAGCAGATGAGAAGATAGACAAAGCAGACGATGATAAGAATCATCTTGTCATCCCAGTATGTTCCAGTGAAATGGCTTGGGAAAAGATCGACTTCATAGATGATGAGATAGCAGCTGATTGCATAAAGGACAGAGATGATGACCATTGAGATATCCAAATAAGTCTTCGGTATCTCTCTTCTTCTCTCCAAGGTCAGGCAACACCATGTGATCATGCAGGCAATAGGAAGGATGAAATATCTTGCATATCCAACAGTGAAACCGGAGAAGAGATAGAAACCGATCGGTGTCATGATCAGAAGACAGGCGATGAAAAGACCGATAAGATAAGACCATTTCTTTCTTCTTAAGGCATCTAAGACAGAGACGAAGAACATGATCAGTATCGGGGTTGTCGCATATAAAGATCCCGCCATATTGTCATACCAATTGACATTGAGAAGATTGGAATAATAGCAGTCATCGGCCATAAAGAGGAAATTGAGAAGAGGAGTCACCTGATTGTGAGCGGTAGAACCGGTGAAAGTGAAGATCGCTTTGAGTTTTTCAGATAAAGAAGGTGCAGAAAGGATACTTTCAAGATAGGAGCTTGAGGTGACTCTCGGCATGCTCTTTGCAACGGCCATGCCAGGAAGCAGGACAAAAAGTCCAAGCATGACAGCAAAGACGAAGCTGAGAACGCCTGTTCCCATGACTGCCATGTTTTCATTGTAGTTTCTTTCCCTGATTGTCTGGAAATAACGGAACAGAGCATACATGAAGAGACCGATCATATAGACGACAAAGAAGAAATAGCTCGTCATTGCAACAAGGAAGAATCCGACAAGGAATGCACGCGGATCCTTTTCCCTGATGATTTTCTCGATTCCTAAAAAGCAGAGCGGCAGAAAAGCCACTGAGTCGATGAAGTGGAACCATAAATAGCACATGGAATAACCGGAGAAGGCAAAGGCCAAGGCGCCGATTGTTCTGTTTCTGGGTGAGAGTTCAAACGAACCTAAGTACCAGTAGAAGAACATGCCTGCCAATACCATCTTAGGAACAAATTCCAATCCCTGAAGGACCAAAAGCCAGTCACGCGGGAAAGGAAGGAGGATCAGCACAAAGGGATCGAAAAGATAATAGAAGGAGTTTCCGCCGATATTGTCGATTCCAAGAAAGACGCTTCTGTCCCATTGCGGAAATTCACCTGTCCTGAAGAAATAATGCCAGTCATCATATCCGTTGAAGATGAAAGTCATCTCCTGTAAGGAGTAGTCTCCGCTCAACGGCACTGTAAAAGAATGGTTCAGCCATGTGTAGATAAAGCAAAGGTTAGCTACAATGAAAAGAAGATAAAAGCATTTCATTTTATCTCCCGGATTTCTGAAAGCATGATAAAGATTCTTTGCCTTTTCCTTCATAGAAGCGGTGAACTGATTCAGATACTTCTCTGTTCTTTGTTTGATCAATGTGATATTCATATAAATACCTTATTATTAAAACACTAATAGAGCTTTTTTTCTATCACGTTTGTTCATCAATCCATCTTTTCCATCCATTTCAAAAAGAAAATTATGCTCTTTTAGAAATTGATGTCGGTTGTTATACTAATTGTATGCAAATCAATACCTTATTGGATGAGATCAGAAAATATCTATCTTCTGTCTTTTATCCTATCACAATAGCCCTGCTTGCCTTCTTGACATGGATAGCGCCTGACCCGCTAGTCTATCTTCCTGCTTCCTTTTATGCGCTGGCCTGTTTCCTTCCTCTCCTTGGAAAAGAAGGAAAGTGCTATCTTCCTCTCTTCCTCTTTGAAATCGTACTTCCGAACAATGTATCCGGATTAAACGGTATACCGGGAGAAGTCCTTCTCACCGGTATTGCGCTGATTCTTTCCTGCATTGTATTTCTGGCGATCAACAAACCGAAACTTGTCAAAGGCGAACTCTTTTTCTCCCTCTTGATCCTTGTATCCACATTTTTAGTCTCCTACCTTTACAACATGATCAAAGACGGAAGCAAAGACTACCGCGGCATCTTATATATCACCGCATTGTATTTACTGATTCTTTTATCGATATTCTTCTTCACTGTATTAGGAAGAGGAGAAACACTCCCTTATCTTTCTCATTCGATAGCATGCTTGGATGTTATTATCACCCTGCAGGTCATCTTAGCTATCGTTCTTAATAAACAGGCCGCACCACTAGAATGGAAATCATTCTCATTAGGATGGGCGCTTAACAGCACGACTGCAAGTACAATATTATGCCTATCGTTGCCATTCTTGGCGATGAATACCGCAAAGAAGAAATACAGCGCCATCGCCGTCGTCTTATGTAACATCGTCGGAATCCTTTTGATTTCATCCTCTTCCGGTCTTATATGCCTTCTCCTTTCCATTGTTCCTATCATCTTCCTCTCCTTCAGAACTTACGAGAACAAATATCCTTATCTTGTCCTTATTTCATTGATTGTCACAGGTTCGATCCTTTCTCTTCTGATCGGTCTGAATCATACGGCAAACACCAACATCATCAACTCTTTGAAGGCTCTTAATCCCTTAAGCGATATTCCAGAAGGAAGATGGGCAATGTATCAGAATGCGATCAGCATGTTCAAAAAGAATCCATTCTTCGGTCCGTCCATCGCCAGTATGACAAAGGATGGAGCCATCACCTTCTCAAGCAACACTGTATTGACGACAATGACTTTTGGCGGTTCTCTTTCCCTTTTCGCTTATGTCATCTTTGAAATCAATCTCTACTATATTTCTTTGAAGAAAAAGACAAGCGAAAGATTATTATTCCTTGTTTTTCTTCTTCAACTGAATCTGATCGGATATGTCGGAGATTCCATCTATCTGATTCCTGTATTCCTTTTCCTGATGATTGCAAATGCAGTCTATCAGACTTCCAACAGGCCGAATGACGCTATCGTCCATCAGGAGTTCTTTGATCATTTTGTTCAGGAATCGAACTTAGACAAACGCTAAAATTGACAAGTGGATTTTCATACTAAAATAGAGTCAGAATTCGAGTAAAATCATTGTTTTAATGTTTGTTTGACTTTTTATAGACTTTATAAAGGACCATTTTCGTGGACATTTGTTGTTGAAATTTTCCTAGAAAAATCGGACTTTTTAACATCAAATGTTATTTTGACTTCATTTTTGTGACTGAGCTTTCAATTTCTTCAAAAAACTATTGACAATCATGATTCAACTTAGTATATTGTTAGTGTCGAAAGAAATGAATTCTTGAGACACCTGAAATTGATAATAAGTTCCAACATAAAAATTCCTTTTGCTCTCTCCGTTATACCTTCGGGTATAGCGGAGTTTTTTGTTATAATAATTAGAAACACAAAAAGAGGCATAAAATATGAAACAAGAATACAGCTATGGTGCCGTTGTCTATGAGAAAAGAAAAGATTCCATCTATATCCTGATCGAATTCATGCTGCAAGGGCACATCTCTTTGCCGAAAGGTCATATCGAAGAAGGTGAAACACCCGAAGAGTGTGCATTAAGGGAAATCAAAGAAGAAACAGATCTTGACGTCAGACTTGATACCAATTTCTCCCATACCATCACTTACAAGCCAACACAGGATATCAAAAAGAATGTGACATTCTTCCTGGCCACCCCTATTTCCAATCATATCAAACCGCAGGAAAGTGAAGTCAATCACATCGAATGGCTCATCGAGAAAAGAGCACTTGCCGTGCTTACGCATGAGACAGACAAACAAGTGTTAAGAGACGCCTTACGTTACATTCATCAGCATGAAGAAAACTAAAGAAGCCGTCTCCTATAACATGTCCAGAATCAGAGGCAAGGATACCTCGATTGAGAAAATGTTAAGGAAACAGCTTTATGCATCAAACCATCGGTACAGAAAGAATGTATCCTCTCTTCCCGGTCATCCTGATATCCTCTTATCCAAATACAGAATCTGTATCTTCTGTGACGGAGACTTCTTTCACGGATATGATCTCAACAGGATCGAATCACAGCTGAAAGAAAACAAAGACTACTGGTATCAGAAAATACTGAAAAATCAACAAAGAGACCGGAAAGCAGAAGTGAAGCTGGTTTCTTTAGGATATGTCGTGCTTCGTTTCTGGGAACACGAAATCAAGCATCAGATGAAAGATGTCATGAATGAAATAGAAGCAGCTATTGATAGTCAGAAAGAGAAACTGAACATTGAATGAAGGATTGCTATTTGTTGAAGCAATCCTTTTCTTTTCTTTGAAATTTCTTGTTTTCGGTATTTCTTTTCATCGTTTTGAATATCGTCGGAAGGAAAGAGAAAATGCAATCGGTGCAATCACCTTCATAGAAAGATAGATCTGAATCATATCTTGCCCTTGTGTCCCCTTTAAAAACACATCGGCATATGTAGGCCTTCAATAAAAAACATAGAGTCACATATATTTTTATCATTCCATTTTTCAGTCATAAATTACAAAGAACATAATAGTAATAATAACCACTATCAAATACCTTTTCTGAAATTGGTTTCACATTATAAACGAACCTTATTCGTTTATCGAATCATTTTCTGTGTGCTTTAGACTTTCTTAAGAAATGAAAATCGTCTCTCCTGGAAAAATTCCAGAAGGGACGATCCATATCAATACAAACAGGAGCAAGACAAGACAGACTAATTTGTCATTCTGTCCAAAGTCTTCTCAAGCTCCTTCATTTTTTCTTCTTCGTCTTCTTTGCCTTTTGCATCCATCACACAGCAGCGGATGTGATTGGCAATCACAATATTGTCGATCTTTTTCAGTGCGGATATCACAGCCAATATCTGGTTGGAGATGTCAATGCAGTATGCATCATCATCAATCATCTTGGATATTCCTTCCAATTGGCCTTTGACGATATTCAGTCTGGACTTGATCTGTTTATGATCAGCTTTCATTAGATTTCTTTGATTCCTAAGAACTTCTTGTTGCAACTTTCTACTGCTTTTCTTGCATCCTCTTCGCTGATTCCGTTCTTGCTTTTGACAATTGCGTTGTTGTCAGTATGGGATGCCTTAACGCTCTTTACGCCTTCAATCTTGCCTAAGGCCTCTTCCATATGTCTTTCGCATCCTTCACATTTCATCCCTTCGATCAACACTTCCTGCTTTTTAGAAAACAATGACATGATAATTACCTCCTTCATTTATTTTCCTGTATTATACTCGCCTGATAGCCAAGGCCCTCTATTGTTTTTATAAGGGCCTGTATATCCGATGACTTATCCATTATGATGACTGCTTCTTTCTTTTCCAGTGATACATCAGTACTGACGACATCAGGATTTAATGACAAACCTTCTTTGATGTGTCTGACGCAGTTCTCACACATCATATCAGGAATCAACAATGTAACTTTCTTCGTATCAACAATCTTCTTCTTTATCAGTATAGAAGGAATCTCTTTTTTTGCTTTGGCTTTTCTTTTCTTGTCCAAAGAGAAGAGATTGATTCTCAGTGCATTAAGCACGACAGTAAGAGAAGAAACAGACATCATGGCAGCACCCATCCAAGGTTTCATCTTTGCCAATCCTAAAGAAGAGAAGGCTCCGGCTGCAATCGGAATCATAATGATATTATAGATAAAGGCCCAGAAGAGATTCTCTTTGATATTGAGGAAGGTATGTCTTGATAAACGGATTGCTTTTAAAGCATCCATCAGTGAAGATTTCATCAAGATGACATCTGCAGAATCCATAGCGATATCGCTTCCCTTTTTGATAGCGACACCAATATCAGCTTGAGTAAGAGCAGGCGCATCATTGATGCCGTCCCCTACCATCATGACTTTTCCGTGTTTTTTCAGTTCCTTGATCACTTCCGATTTTCCATCAGGAAGGACATCGCTGACAAAGGCATCGACTCCGACATCGGAAGCGATTTTCTTAGCCGTTCTATAGTTATCGCCAGTGAGCATGATCACTGAAAGTCCTTCTTCCTTCATCAAAGAAATCGCTTCTTTGCTATCTTCTTTGATGACATCTGATACTGATATGACACCTAATAACCGGTTCTCTTTTGCAAAGAAGAGACAGGTCTTACCTTGTTCCTGTTCATCAGCGACTTTGTCTTTTACTTCATCAAGAGCAATTCCTCTTTCACTCATCATCTTTTCATTTCCGGCAAAGCATCTCTTTCCATCAATGACACCTTCTACACCAGAACCCGGCAGTGCCTTAAAATCGGCACAATCGATTTTCTCGACATTCTTCTCACTCATGTAAGAGGTGATTGCTTTGCTTAAAGGATGTTCAGATCCTCTTTCCAAAGAGTAAGCGATGCAAAACAGTTCATTTTCATCCGTTAAAGAGATGACATTAGAGACTTTGATTTCACCTTTTGTGATCGTACCAGTCTTATCTAAGACAACATAATCTGTTTTACCTGTTTCTTCCATCGCAGATGCCGTTTTGAAAAGGATTCCGTTTCTTGCCGCCTTTCCATTGCCAACCATAATGGCAACAGGTGTTGCAAGCCCTAAAGCACAAGGACAGGAGATGACCAAAACAGCAATGGCACGCTCAAGAGCATAAGAGAATGTAGTGACATGAAGATTAGCAGATACAAATCCCTTGCCGAAGATCAGCCAGAAGACAAATACAATAAGAGCAATGGAGATGACAATCGGAACAAATACGCCAGCCACTCTATCAGCAATGCGGGAGATATTTGTTTTCGTTCCGCTTGCTTCTTCTACCATTTTCACAATCTGATTTAAGGTCGTTTCATCTCCGACTTTTGTCACTTTACAGACAAGAGTACCATTCTTATTCATCGTACCAGATGATACAACGCTTCCTTTTTCCTTATCGACAGGCAGAGATTCTCCTGTCAAAATCGATTCATCGATTGCAGATGTTCCATCGATGACAACACCATCGACAGGAACATTCTGGCCCGGTCTTACTATGAAAACATCGTCCAGTCTGACCTGATTGACAGGGATGATTTTCTCTTCTCCATCTCTTATGACACACGCTTCTTTCGGAGCCATCGCCAGTAAGGATCGTATAGCTGATGTTGTCTTTCCTTTGGAAATGGTTTCCAGTGTCTTTCCGATGCTGATCAAAGTAGGAACCATGCCTGATGTCTCAAAAGAGAGGTTCATCGAATACATCATCACCTTGTTCCATTCATTATTCTTCGCATAAGATGACATGACAAACATTATTGCAAAGGAATAAATGAATGCGACAGTGCTTCCTAATGCGACGAGCGTATCCATATTCGCTCCGCCGTGGATCAAGGACTTGAATCCAGAAACAAAGAAACGATAGTTCAATAGCATGATGACCAATGAGAGAGCCATCTCTGTCAAACCGACATAGAAAGGATTCTCTCCGAATGTACCTAAAGGCCAATTCCATTCTCCCATTGTCATATAGGCCATCGAAATATAGAAAAGAGGAATCAGAAGAACAATAGACAGAATCAATCGAGTCAACGAAGACTTTGTTTCAATATTATCCTCTTTTGGTTTTGTTTCTTTTCTTCCTTCAACAGCCAGTGATGCTCCATACCCCGCTTTCTCGACAGCTTTGATGATGTCCTCACTTGTCAGTTCATCATCATAAGTGACCGACATATCGTTCATCATCAGATTGACGTTGCACTCCTTGACTCCTTTTAAATGGGAGACTGCTTTTTCGACATGCGTCTGACAGGATGCACATGTCATACCGGTTACATTGTATTTTTCGTTTTCTTTCATGTTCTATATACCCCCTAGGGGTATATTAATCATATTACTATTTCCGAATACATTCAAGATATATGATTCAGTCATTTCAGATAAATATAAAGCAAACAAAGAATGTATTGCCTTTGTTATTAGTACAACTTTCCTTTTTTAGAACGGTTGTGCTTAAAAAGGGTAATATGGAAAAGATCTTTTCACCATTTCCAAAGCAAAAAACGACAACGAAAATAGGGAACCCCGCGGGGTTCCCTGTTTTGAATTCAGTGAATCAGATTAGAACTTTCTGTTCTGGAAAGCCTTGAGACCTAAATACTGAGCTTCATCACCGAGTTCTTCCTCGATGCGGAGAAGCTGATTGTACTTAGCCATACGATCAGTTCTGGAAGCAGAACCGGTCTTGATCTGGCCAGCATTGACAGCAACAGCAAGATCAGCGATAGTGACATCTTCGGTTTCACCGGAACGATGAGAGACCATGCAGGTATAGCCATTTGTCTGAGCAAGACGGATGGCATCCAAAGTTTCAGTCAAAGTACCGATCTGGTTGACCTTGATCAAAACAGAGTTGGCAACATGATTGATGATACCCTTCTTGACGAATTCAGGATTGGTGACAAAGAGGTCATCACCGACAAGCTGAATCTTTCCACCGAGTCTCTTGGTGAGTTCTGCCCATCCTTCCCAATCGGATTCGGCAAGGCCGTCTTCGATGGTGATGATGGCAGGATAATCCTTGACGAGTTTCTCCATGTACTGGATCATCTCTTCAGTGGTCTTGACACCTTCGCCGGACTTCTTGAGGTTATAGACACCATTTCCTTCATAGAATTCGGAAGAAGCAACGTCCATACCTAAGAAGATCTGTTCGCCGAGCTTGTAGCCAGCGTTAGCAACAGCTTCAGCAATCAAAGATAACGGTTCTTCGTTTCCGTTCTTGCAGGAAGGAGCAAAGCCGCCTTCATCGCCGACACCGGTCTCATAACCATGAGACTTGACGACTTTCTGAAGAGCGTGGAAGCATTCGACACCAGCTCTTAAAGCTTCATGATAGGTTTCGAATCCTGCAGGGATGATGAAGAATTCCTGGAAGTCAACTGTGGACTGTGCATGAGCACCGCCGTTGATGACGTTCATGCAAGGTGTAGGAATGACCTTGGCATTGGTTCCGCCGATATAACGATATAAAGGCATATTAAGAGAATCAGCAGCAGCGTGGGCAACAGCAAGAGAGACACCAAGGATAGCATTGGCACCAAGGTTCTTCTTGAAAGGTGTGCCATCGAGCTTAAGCATGGTTTCATCAACCAAGACCTGATTGTAGGCGTCTAAGCCGATAACTGCGGGACCGATCTTGGTGTTGACATTTTCAACAGCCTTAAGGGTTCCCTTTCCGCAATATCTTGTCTTATCTCCATCTCTGAGTTCAAGAGCTTCGCTTTCGCCAGTGGATGCACCGCTAGGAACAATAGCTCTTCCCTTGGTTCCATCGTCGAGTAAAACTTCGACTTCAACAGTCGGATTACCACGGGAATCAAGAACTTCACGACCATGTACATTAACAATCTTAGCCATTATATAAATCTCCTTTATTATTCTGACCTAGACTATTCTATCAAAAATGATTTCTTTTGTTAACAATAGTTTTTCGCACAATCGTCAGTGATGTTTTTATAATTGCATATATTTACAAGTAATGAGACTTTTGATTTGATAAAATATCATTTGATGAATAAAAAACGCAAGGTCTATCAGAAGATCATCACCATCATCATTTTGCTGATTTCGCTTTTTGGGCAGAATCTTTTATTGTGGTCTATCAATAAAGCAAACGAAGCAAAAATCAAAGTATCCTTAGTGAATACTGTCATGGATTTTAACGGATACACATATTCTGGAAACATCGTCTATCCTAATGGAGAATACGAATTTTATTATAACCAATGGCTGATGACAGACCATATCAAGGATCCGATATCAGATGGAAAAATCAATATGCCGGATTCCTGGGTAGGAAGAGAACTGCACAGAAACGGAAAAAACTATAAATTGACATCCCATGGCTATGCGACCTATAGGATGGCGATGACAAATATCGAACCCGGCCAGATTTTTTCTATTGCAAAGCAGGATTGCGGTGACAGCGTCAAAATCTATTTCAATGATACTCTTGTCTATCATTATGGCGTTCTTTCCAAAGAGGAGAACACCAACAACATATCCGGAAAGATATTTTCTCAGTCTTCCCTTGTTGCTCCTGAAAATGGTGTTATCATTATGACAATCGAAGTCGGAAACAACGGACATGGCGGTTTACAAGATGTACCAAGCATTTACCCGTCGACAAAGTCTTCCCGTCAGGCTTCGATTGCAGAAGCAATCATCTTCTTCTCTTTCGGAATCATCTTAGCATCCATTCTTACCGCATTGTCCTTCTTATTGACCGACAGAAAGAATCCTTCTTCCTGTTTCATTCTTTCTTTGACCATCATTCTTTTTCTGACACTGCTTTTCTCTGGCGATGGGCTGATTGTCTTCAATCGTTTTTCCATCTATCCGAACTACTTTGCCTTTGAATTCATGCAGTATACTCTCACCGCCTTGTTCATCTATATCATCACGCTTTCAGAAGCCCAGAGCAACGGGAAACTGACTTTGAAAACAACACTCATCAATGGTTTGGTTTTCCTCACTTCGCTTTGTTCTATTTTCTCGTTGTACGATACCCCTTATCAATATGTCTCCTATATCATTCTGATTCTTCCCCTTCTGATTTACGCCTATCACTTCTTTTCCGGCACCCGAGAGAATATTTCCTATCTGAACGTCTTTGTTCTCTCTTTGACAATCGGTGATGTTTTATATGAAATCATCCAAAACAAAATTCCGCCCTCTTTCAACAGCAAAGGCATCTTTTCCATCATCTCCGCCATACGAGCGACATTGTTCATCATCTACTTCATTGTTCTCTTCTTCCAATATGTCAAATCAGCAGAGAACTATAACAGGCTTTACAAAGAAAAGATAAGAATCAAAGAAAACGCATTGAAACAACAGATTCAGCCACACTATCTTTTCAATACGCTGTCTGTCATCCGCTCCTTATACCATGAGAACATGGAAGAAGGAGATGAAGTCATGGCGATGTTCTCTAAGAACTTCCGCCAATCTATCAAGAACATGAACGAGGAGATGATTCCTTTTGAAAGAGAGATTGAAACCATCAATCAATATATTGAATTGGAAAACAAACGTTTTTCAAAACCCTTCGATTTGATTCTCGATCTTGATTTTGTCAATTTCATGGTCCCTCCTTTAACGATCGAACCAATTGTCGAAAACTCGGTCAACTACTCCAAAGTCAACGAAAAGGATGATGGATTCATCAGCATTTCATCAAGCTTTGAAGACGGAAATGTCGTCATCGTCATCAATGACAATGGCATCGGGTACGATACCTCAAAAACAAAAAGCACATCTATCGGTCAGAAGAATCTGATTGAAAGGCTTCATCTGAATCTCAACGCCGAGATCAAGATCGAAAGCAGTCTTGGAAACGGAACCAAGACAACGATTGTTTTTCCGTATGAAGGAAAGGCATTATTATGAAAGAACAAAGCAGAAAAAGCAGAATCATCACCATCGTTCTCTCTGTCCTATTCCTTCTTCTGCCCGCTTTTTTAGGTAGCATTTTCGATGCTTCGCTATACAAAAACAGCACCTATATGATCAGAAACGGTGTCATGGATTTCCATAACAGAGACATCAACCAGAAAACCAATGGCATCTATGTGACAGGAAGCATGGATTTCTATTACAACAAATGGATCGTGACTGACAAGGAAGAAGAGGCAACGCCTGACGGGATGATCAGCCTTCCTGATTTCTGGACATCGGTAAAAGTAGACGGCAAAAACCTTCCTACCAGCGGCTATGCAAGCTATCGCTTTAAAATCATCAATGTCCCTGTCGGCATCAAAATCACAGTTGACAGCGATTATTCCTACTCTTCTTCACGTATCTTTTTTGATGATGTCTTAGTCGGTCAGAACGGTGAACCTAGCAAAATCAAAGAAGAAGATAAAATCGAAAACCGTTTTACGAGAAAAGCGGATTTCACGGTAACAAAAAGCGAAGTGACAGTGACAATCGAAGTCGGAAACTCCCATCATGCCGGCATCATCAAAGGGCCGATGATCATCTCCAGTCAGATTAAGACGACAAGCCAAAGAGGAAAGCAGCTCCTTCTTTTCTGCATTCTCGGCGTCATGATCGGATGTATTTTCCTTCTTACAATCACCGGTATCATGAGATCCGGTTTTCTTAAGACGCTTCCTCCATCATTGGCTGCTTTGTGTTTGCTTTGTTACTGGCTTTTCTCCGGTGACGGACTTGTCATTATGAAGTTGATAAACATACCAAACACCTCATACACGCTATATAAATCGATTTCAATCGTCTTCTTGGGATTGTTTATGATTGCTTGTCCTCTATGTGTCATACTGAACAGAAAGATGCCTCAAAGTAAATTGCTAATTGCAACCTATAGTATCTTAGGAATCAGCACCATCATCAGCAGGCTCTCTTTGATCTATCACACGACCTTCTTGATTCCTTTCATCATCTGCATCATTTTCTATTCTGTTCTGACCTTCTATCAGATTTCATCATCCAATACAAATACCATTGAAAACCTCTATATCATCCTCTTCTTCTCATTATTAGGGAACATTGTACTAGCAACATTAGATGATGCAAACATGTTCTCCTTCCAGATTGCCTATATGATTTCCTATACCATCTTCATCGGAAGCCTTCTTTGCTATTTTGTCTTTTTCATCAGGACAATGTATCTAAAGACAAAAACGGAAGAAGAGAAAAAGATCATGAGCGAACAGACTTATCTGAAGACAATTGCGCTTCAGGAACAGGTCAATCCTAATGTCATATTCAACGCTCTCTCCATCATCGAAGACACCTACCACAGAGATATCTCTAAAGGTGACTATGCCCTTTCCTCCTTCTCCAATGTGCTTCGCTATAACATCACATCGATGGATAGAATGTTAGTGACATTTTCCGATGAAATAGATGGCCTTATCTCCTTCAACGATTTCCAAAGCACAAGAGAGAACAAAGGCATACCGCTTGTTCTCAATATCGAAGCCTACGAATTCATGATACCGCCTTTGAGCATCCTTACCATCATCGGCAAATTCTATATGCAGAATATCACGGACATCGATGAAGAAAAGAACATGATGGAGGTATCCTCTATAGAAAACAAAAAAGAATTTGTAGTACAATTGATAGACCATCGACATAGTCATACAATCGATGAGAGAGATGAAGAGATCAGAAACATCAAAGAAAGATTGCAGCTGACCATCAAAGGAAAGCTGTCAGTCAGAAACGATGATGATGAAACGACAGTTGAAATCATCATTCCAAAGAAATAGGAGAGAATATCATGAAAATCATTGCAGTAGATGATGAGATGGAAGCTTTAAGCAACTTCTTGCTTCAGATCATCAACGATAAACAGATTGAGTACAAATTCTTCTTGGAAAACCCGTTGGATGCCATCGACTATTGTGAAGAGAATGCAGTCGATGCCGCATTCCTTGACATCCGTATGCCGATCATCAACGGTGTAGACTTAGCAGAGAAACTGATCAAGATCAATCCGAACATCAAAATCATCTTTATCACCGGCTTCACCTATGATGAAGAAGAAATCCAGCAGAGATTAGGAGACAACCTATTAGGATTCTGCTATAAGCCTTTTGATTCCGATAAGCTCAACTTCTATGTCTCCTCTATCGCAGCCAAAGAGAACAGAGATATCTTCCTCAAATGCCAAGGTCCTTTCGATCTCTTTGTCAACGGAAGAGCAGTCGGATTCAAATCGACAAAAGCAAAAGAGCTCCTTGCACTTCTTACCGCCTATCACGGCTCCACGTTGACTATGAGCGATGCCATCTATCACCTTTGGCCTGAGAAAGATCTAGACCTTGCCAAAAAGCTCTACCGCGATGCTGTATGGCGCTTAAGAAAGACATTGAAGGACAATGGTGTCGGCGATATTGTCGAATTCGGAAAAGCAAAGCTGCTTTTAAGAAACGCGGGAGTCCACTCCGATTACTGGGATTGCATCGATGGCATGAACAACACTTTTGAAAGCAGTGCATTCATGACAAACTATGACTGGGCCAATGAATTCGTCCCTCAGCTGAATGAAGCCATTGAAAAAAAGTCAAACAATAATTTCAATTGATTTAACAAGCGAATTGTTTACAATATGTATAGATGGGAAGAGCAGATAGATATGTTAAGAAGATTCAAGGAAGAAACCGTATGACAGAAAACAAAGAAGTGAAAAAAGTATCACGCCAGGCCGAAAAGAGTCTTCTTTTATGGAGGCTTATAGAGGATTGTGTCACCTTTGTCCTATCTTTGTGCATGATTTTCCCGCCTTGCTACAAAACAAAAAAAGGAGAGAGATCGATGTTCACCAATGTCATCGACTTCTTCCTGAAACAGCCAGATGATTTCAAAGATAACCTATGGTTCTATCTCATCTATACCATCCTTGTCCTCTTCCAGTTCTTCCTTGCCGCTTATTGCATCTATCAGATTGTGATGGATATCTTCTACTTCAAAGACAAAAAGCAATACTATTCCTTGTTGAAGAAAAACGAAAAGGAAAAGATGACGACAAGCAACTTCTTCTATATTTCCATCATCTGCTTCCTTGTCTATTCCCTCTTCTTCTATCTTCTTACGAAGAAGACAGTCGAAAAGCCGATCACGCTGTTCATTCTGATACCATCTCTGATGATTCTTCCCACACTTGCCATTGACATCTATAACAGAATCAAGATGAGCAGATACAGAAAAGATCATCCTACAACTTAAACATATATAATTCAGATTGCTAAATATAGAAACAAAAATAAAGGGGCTGTTAAAGAATTCGCTCATTTCTAAATAAATTAGAAATGTAATCGAAAGCTTCACAACCCCTTTTACTATGCATATTCAGTCCGAATTTTTAGTTGTAGTAGACTTCCATGACAGGAGCCTGGACACCATATTCGTTTGTACCGGATGTTGCATTATAGACCTTGACAGTGAGATGCTTGCCGGTATCTTTTTCTTCAGCAACTGCAATCAATGTTTTGCCGGAAGAGTATTGGCCGACAGAATAATCATAAAGAATATTTTGAATAATGGAGAATAGTGTTGGTCATATCGTTAATTCAGAGCTCTTTTTTTCTTTCTTTTCTGAAAATAAACCGCTTTTTTAGATTTTATCATCTCAGACAGCAGAATACGTATTCCAAGGTCCTCTCCATATTCAGAATTCAGATAGGCCCTATAGGAGATGAAACAGAGCCTTCCATCAAGGTCCTTTGCCTGCGTTCCCGGATGCTTTCTCATCCCATTGACCAAAAGAGCGGAATAATCGTTTATGGGTTTCATGAGCCTCAGCGATTCCTTTGTCTTGGGAAATGACTTCACGACTCTGTCCTTTAGCTTTTCATTCCGTATCAGGGCTCTATGGGATTTGTCGGCATCATGTATGAGAAGGGTGACATCGTCCATCCTTCCGCAAAAGCAGCACTCGATGCTCAGTGCATCGACCTTTCCTGTCTTCATCGGCCTGCAAAACATCATTCCGTGTTCGTCATAACCGATGCAGACACAGACATTGGAAAAACTGAGTCCCGCCTTCTTGCACTCGTCCTCTTTTTTCGAAGTGGCCTGCCCGTTGGCGAAGTTGAAATAAACCTCATCGATCCAAGCCTTTCCCCTTAGCCTTGCACGATCGATCCATGCTTCAGCGATGGAGAATGCTCTTTTCTGCCATAAAAGCACGGTTTTAGGCGAAAGACCGGTAATGACGCAGGCAGATTTGACAGGAAGTTCCAGATAGATGCATTTGACAAGTTTGAAAAGCTCATCGGCGGTCAGTTTCGCGGAACTGAGGTTCTTTCCGTCGGCTATGACGTATATTTTCCCACATTTCAGACATCTGTAACGCTGAATACCTTGCCTTGTTTTTCCATATTTGGAATATTCCATGCAATGACAGTACGGGCATTCAACCGACACCCTGGATTCTCTGGAAGACAGCCCTTCCTTTTCGAATGTATGTTTCTTTCTTTCCTTCTTCTCCTCTGCTCTCTGGCGTTCCAGCCTGTCTGAGATTTCATCGACGGAAAGACCCGAAAATCTTTCCGTGCATGTAAAAGATATTTTCTTCATTGGCGACGATTCCTTCTGATTTCAGTGGGAAGACTACGAAGGAATCAGTCGCCAAACTCACCTAAGGTAGTCTTCCCGCTGAAATCGCTTAAGTTTGGCAAGGGATATTGTATCAAAAAAACAAGAGAATAGCGTAAACAGACCAACACTATTCTCCATTATTCGAAATCATTTCTTTTGGTGTTTCTTGAAATAGAACAAAATAACATCATACAGATTGCTGTGTTCTGCAACGCGGAAATAGTTTCCGGTGATGTCGACAAACGCATCGATCGTATCTGATTTCAGGTTGTAGAAGAGAAGAAGAAGCCATAAATAGACAACGTAATAGAGTGCAATCGCATTCTCTGAATACGTATATTTTTCTGATGTGTAGGGGAAGCGGACATAGAGAAAATGATTCAAAAGAATGTTGGTAAGATATTGATCAAGACGGGAAAATTTCTTTAAAAGCCTAACATAGATATCATTGATGGAAGGGATGGCAGAAGGAATGGCGGAAAGATAATCCTGAATGCTGATAGACTTTCTATAGGTTCTTTTCACGTCCTCGATAAGGTCGTTGTCGATGGAAAGATATTTCATTCCTAACTCGAAACAGATTCGATTCAATCGGGATAGCACATTGCCTTCTCCATCTTTTATAATCGAGAAACACTTATCGCTCACTTCAATAAAATCTGATGGAAAATTATTGTTTTCATCATTAGAGAAGAGAAATGACAACTCTTTCTCTTCAAAAGAAAATGAGTAATCATCCTTCACCAATGACTCTAAGACTGCTTCGCAGCTATTGGAAGCAGAACACTCCGGATAAGGATAAAGATGAGGAGCACGAGGATAGTATCTGCAGACAGATGCGATCTTATCCTCTCCGCACTCCACCTGAAGTCCACAGTATCCGTTTTCTAGTCTCAAAGGGCACTGACCAGTATAGTCATAATTGATTCTCGCATATGCTTCTTTGCTCGGATGCGGAAGAATGCCGACATATGCTTCTATCTTGTCTTTCAGTTTTTTGGAACAATCTTCGTCCATCAGCATGAAATACTCATCCTGTGTCAAAGTGACCATCCATCCCTGACAACAGCAGCTTCTGCAGGCATTACCTTTGCAGTGAAAGTCTTTGTAATAATTCGGTACTTTAAATTTAGCTTGAAACATAATCTATGTGTTTTTTACCCAAAGATTATAATCAAGCGTTTGTTTGATGTATAGATTTTTTTTGCTTCAGAACAATGAAATCACTTACAGAGAAGATCAGAGTGAAGGATGAAATCTGCAGTGGAAATATTCGTTGCAATCGGAACATCATAAAGCGCTGCGATTCTAAGTAAGGCTTTGACATCTGGATCATGAGGCTGTGCCTGAAGCGGATCCCAGAAGAAGATAACAATATCAATTTTTCTTTCTGCAACCTGAGCACCGATCTGCAAGTCTCCCCCTAAAGGACCGGAGAGAAATCCGTGTACATCAAGTCCTGTCGCCTCCGAAATCATTTTGGAAGTCGTTCCAGTTCCGCAAAGAGAAAAACGGGAGAGTATCTCCTTGTTCTCTTCCGCCCATTTGATGATGTCTTTCTTCTTGTTGTCATGTGCAATCAAGGCGATTGTTTTCATTTTACAGTTCCTTTCATTGATAATCCGATTCAATTATAAACCATCCAAATTAGAGATAAAACAAAAATCCATGTTCTGAAAAGAGCCTGAGCGATAACGCTCAGGCTCATGATTTCAGCTTACTTCTTTGTGACAGTCAAAGAGTTGAGTCTCACTTGCTTTGACATTGTGATTGTGACAGAAGTGACACCTTCTTCACAGGTGACGATGACATGACCTTTGTCTCCCTTGCTGATAGTTCCGCCTACAACAGTGGCTTCTAATAAAGCAGTCGTATATTTGCTTCCGTTTGTCGTAAAGTCCAAAGTTGCAAGGCTTCCTTCCGTTGTAGAAACTGTGATGACCTGTTTAGCATAGGCTCTTAACGGACTTGCAAGATAGTCATCGTTTCCGTTTCCGACAGTAAAATCAGATGTTCCTTTTTCAATCTTGAAAGAAACAGTCTTTGTGGACCAAAGAGCGTGATCATCATCTTTTTCTTTGATCTGATTCATATCGAAGAAGTCGAATACACCATCGACAGAAGGCGTGTTCTTTGTGACAAAGAGATAGAAGACACCGCCATCAGAAGCGAAGGTGAGTCTGACATCTTCCTTTTCAGAAAGTGCGACATTCTCGCCATCGATGACAGACATCGTAAATCCTTTTTCAGTCAAAGTTTTCTTATAGGCTTCGACAATGGAATTGTCGCTATCCAAAGCTTCGATATAGATGCCTTCGTCATTGACATAGCTTTCTTTAAGATGTGTGACCTTATATGTATTTCCTTCTTTGATGCTGAAGGAAGGAACTTCAGTCACACCTTCTCCTAAGAATGTGCTGAGGATAGCATTAGGGAAGGCTGTCTCTAAGGAATCATAAGATTTTTCCATTGGCATGACATCGATTTCAAAGGTTCCCTTTGTCTCATCATAGACATAACCGACACCGACGTTCTCAATCCAGTTATAACCGAAAGCAACACTGGATTCCTCATCATATTCAAGGATGAATCCGTTCTTTGTCAGTTCAGCTTCATAGGCTGCAGTAATATCACTTGCTACCTTGCCATAAACGACAACGCCTTCTTCCGGATAGTAATAGGTATACTTGCCTTCACTGACAGCAAAAGAAGGAACTTTCTCATCAGTGATGGTCTTGATTTCGGCTTCAGGCCAGGTCTCTGTCTCTTTTTCGACAATGTCCTTCTTGCTGAATGCGTAGATAGCATTACCGCTAGTGACTTCATCATAGAAATACTGAACATAGATCGAATAGCCTTCTTTGTTGCTTTGTTTCTTGGTATAGGTGTATTTGGTGTTTTCGTTTTCATCAAGTTCAGAACTGACAAAGGTGAATCCGGCTGCTGTAAGAAGTGTTCCATAATCCGTAAGAAGATTGACAGGATTGGCATCTGTTACAAACAGATATTTTCCAGGTTCATAGTAGTTATAGAAGATAGTAGCAGCATCAAAAGGAACGAAGGGTAATTCTTCACCAATGTTATCAGTGAAGATCTGTTTCAGTTCATCAGGCCACTGTGTCAATGCAGGGACTTCTTCCGGTTCAATCCAGGCCTCAATCAGATTGCCGCTATCATATCCTTCACCGCCAGGCTGATAAGAGACTTCTACGCAAAGTCTATCCTTCATATAGCGGAAGACATCATATCCTTTAGAATCATCTTTTGTTTTGAATTCGAATCCATTTTCAGTAAGAATAGCTCTATATTCTTCAACGATGCTTTCTTTGCTGGTGTCTGACATAGAAAGGATATAATTCGTATCCACTTGATAGACCATCCAACCGAATTCCTTTCCCATTCTGACAAACGGAAGCTTTTCTCCTAAGTAATCCATCATGGTTTCTGAGAGTTCAGCATCCCATTCTGTCATAACATCATCGGATTCATTTCCGGATTCTGTGCCTTTATCAGTCGTGATGGGAGTAGTAATAGGAGCCTCAGTAGCCGGAGCTGTATCAACAATAGTATCTGATTTCTTCGTATCGGAACCAACATCTGATGTCTTATCACGGCAGGATGCCATACAAGACAATAAGAGGGGCAAGGAGAGAAGAAGCGAAAATCTTTTTGTTTTGTTCATTGTTTAACCTCTGTATATATTGAACAATTATTAGACCAATGCTTATGAAAATCAAGAGAAAAGAGAAGTTTCTTAAAAGAAACTTAAATAAAATTGTTCAACTTCAATATTACTTCAATGTCAACTTCAATGGAACTTCAATAAAGTATTGAAGTACTTCAACGAACATGATTATAATCGAGAAACCAATTCCGAATTGGTCTGATAGCATTTGCCGTTGGATGAATCAAGTTCAATCAGGAACTTCTGTTTGACCAAGTTGCTGATTATATTCTTTCTGAAGAAACTGGAATTTGATACGTTCAGATAATCTGTAATCTGCTTGACTGATCGAGGCGCTGCATAACAGAAAGCAAGAATAGACAAATCATGCTTGCTCGGTTTTTCAATAGAAGAAACTAACTTCAACGAATCTTCTGCTGTCTGCACTCCTTCTTTGAACGTCAGATCAGGAAGAACAATAGTGAATTGTTTGTTTTTGGAATAGACATATGGTTTTTGATTTAATGGTGCAGTTTTATAATCATCCATTATCTTTTCAAACCCGGTGCCTTTGGCTTCCATAGCATCACAAAGAACAAATACACTTGAAATCAATTCATTTCTTCGCTTGGAAATAAAGGAATCTAACTGATACGTTCTTTCAATATCCCCTGTAGAGTAAAGGTTGCCAGGAGAGGTGATAGACAACCTATTCTTAAACAGGTCGACATAAATCGCCGTACCATCAATCAGATAATCGCGATGCGCCAAAGCATTGATGAAAGCCTCTAAAAGGCTTCTTTTAGGATAGGCATCATAATCGATATGCTTCGTATCTTCTTTGATAATACTGTGATTCATTCTTTGCTGAACAAATTCCATCATAAACGAATAGCTATCAATGAGATTGCCTTGAAAAGTATTGCTTGCAAGTATTTCATTATCTCCTCTTGTCATTCCGCGATAAGAAGAACAGACTATCTTTGTGCTCTCGCCATTATAATCATCCTTGAAAAGCAGCGCTCCTTTTCTTAAGCAATGATTCTCATCAAAGAAACCGATGGCAGCCAAATCCTTTTCTTTCAGTTCTTTGCCTACGTTTTCTTTATAAAACAAACTCAGTTTGGTAAATTCGGACATTGTAAAAGGAACATCCGTAATTTCCATATCAAATTTAGGAAGTCTGCTATGCAGTCCCATCATCAAAATTTCTTCTGATGTAGCACTATCAGTATATCCATCTCTTCTCATAAATATCATAGGCATTCCTTGATATTTCATAATAAGAGGTTTTATAACTGATTCAAAAATTGTTGCTTTGAACAAATATCTTGTCTTCCCTTTGATCTGATATGGGATGACTTGCAAAGATATAGATGGCTTAATATCAAAATGTTCTTTGATTTCGTGATAAAAGAACAGTTTCTCACTATCGATTTCCTCCTTAGAATAACCGATCAGTTTGTTTGTTTTATCCTCAACGCCTAGATACATGATGCCGCCTTTTGCATTAGAAAAGCCATCGATGCTTTTAAGCCAGCCAAGAACATTGCTTCTATCCATTTCGGCTATGGATTCATAATTATTGTTTTCAGGATTATACCTGGGATCAATGTCACGCAATATCATTCGTTAGTCTCCTAAATAATAATGCTTCAACAAAACCACAATGTCAACTTCAATGTAACTTCAAACGAACATGATCATCATCAAAAAGAAGAATATCGCTCAATATTTCTGTTGTATTTAGACAACCATATATTAAAATATTGACCGAAAAGAGGCATAAATATGAAAATTGCGATTTTTGGAGCCGGTTCCTTAGGAACGGTATTAGGTGCTTATCTTACAAAGAATGGTGTCGATGTCGACTTGTTCTCTCACAACAAAAATCATATCGAAGGACTAAGAAAGAACGGAGCCCACATCATAGGAAAGGTCGATTTCACCGTCCCGGTGAAAGCATTCTATCCTGAAGAGATGGAGGGAAAGTATGATCTTGTCTTCTTGATGACAAAGCAGTTAGATAACGAAAATGTCGTCAAGTTCTTAAAGGAACATCTCACAGATGACGGAGATATCTGCACGATGCAGAACGGCCTTCCGGAAATCGGAATCAGCGAAATAGTCGGTGAAGACCACACAATGGGCTGTGCAGTTGCCTGGGGTGCAACATTAAAAGGCAATGGTGTCTCTGAACTCACCAGTGAACCTGACAGCATGTCTTTCTCCTTAGGAAGACTGAACGGAAAAGAAGATGACCGTCTTCTCAAGGCCAAAGAGATCTTAGAGAAGATGTGCCCGGTACAGTTAGAGAAGAACTTCATCGGCATGAGATTCTCTAAGCTTCTCATCAACGCCGCATTCTCTGGCATGTCCGCTGTCTGCGGCTCTACTTTCGGTGAAGTCAGCAAGAGAAAAGATTCCAGAGTCTGTGTCCAAAAGATCATCAAAGAGTGCATCGATGTCTGCAGAAAAGCAGGAATCAAAATTGAACCAATCCAGGGAAAGGATGTTGTCAAGCTTCTTGACTACAACAACGGATTCAAGAAGAAAATCTCTTTCATGCTGATTCCTCTTTGCATCAAGAAACATGCAGCTTTAAAGGCCAGCATGCTTCAGGATCTTGAAAAAGGAAAGAAGACAGAGGTCGACAGCATCAATGGAAGTGTCGTTCTTTATGGACAGAAGAACAAAGTTGCAACGCCTTACAATGAGACCGTTGTCAGAATCATCCATGAGATCGAAGAAGGCAAGAGAACCCCTTCCTTCGATAATCTGAAGGTTTTCAAAGAAATCTGACCGTTTGGCCCTTGATTCGTCAAGGGCTTTTCCTTTGTCTTTTTCTTTTCATTCTTTTATAAATCTACTAAACTATTGTCATGGATAAAGAAACAAATACTGAAAAGCTTCTCCAGAATCTTGATGATACGACACCATCTCAGGATGAAGAACTCGCGTTCATCGCCTATCAGGAAAATGTTACGAGATCGAAAGAGGAAAAAAGAACAAGGTGGATATTGATTGCCTTATCTGTTGCAATCTATCTTTTAGGTCTTGGTCTATTCAGCGTCATCGTTCAGACAGTCTATGAAATCAATCATATCGCAGGGCTAGTCACTGGCGGTGTCTTAGTTGTCTTATACACGATTTGTTTCATCATTGTCATTGTCTCTATCTTCTCAAAGCATTCTTTCGATCTTGAATTCAGAAAGAGAAATACAGGTCACTTCTCGGAGCGCGTCAACAATAAGGTGAGATGGGAAATTGCAAAGAACATCAATGAACAGTCCGCTGTATTGAACTATATGGAGACGATGGAGAAAAAGGACTTTGTAAACAAAAGCGAAGCGAAGAAAGTCGACTCCTTCAATCAGATCAGCAAATTATTGGATAAGTATCCTAATCGTATACCAGGAAGCAAAAATGAGGATTCACAGCTTCTAGCAGATTGTCTTGCCATATCCATGAGAAAAGACGGCGTCATCTATAAGAAGGCGAGAAAGCTGATTCTAAGACGTGCCGTATCGACAGGATGTCTGACCGCACTCTCTCAAAACGCCATTGTCGATGCCAGTGTTGTCGCTGTAAAGAACATGCAGCTCATCAAAGATATCATCTGGCTGTACGGATTCAGGCCTACCAATGCCGAAATGACAAAAATCCTAGCGAAAGTAGTAAAAAATGTCTGTGTTGCCATCGGTTTCAATTCACTGCCGAAAAGTACAACATGGGCAAGCAAGGTATTCAATAAAGATTCCTCTAACTTCCTCATTCAGCTTCTAGGTCAGGCCATTGATATGGGAGCCCAGTTCTTAGGCAATGGTGCAATGACCTACATGGTCGGAAAATATACGGTCAATGCGCTATTGAGCCAATACCGCATTCAGGATCTCTATCGTCTGAAAGATTTGGAAAACTATGAGATGGAGATGTCCACAAGCACAATCCATGAAATCAATGAAGAGATCGAAGTCGAAGTAAAACAGCTCAGCAACAAGCCGGAAGAGATCGAGGCTCCTGTCAAAGAGGCTCTTCCTACAACAGAAGAGGCAAAGAAGAAAAAGAAATGGGAGTTTCATCTCTTCAGAAAAACGCGCAGTAAAGTTGAAAAAGACAAATCTTAGACTATAATTGTATTATGATTCAGGGAAAGGTGAAATTCCTTCTCGGCGGTATACCCCGCTAGAAGCTAACGCTTCATGATTCGGTGAAATTCCGAAGGCGACAGTAAAGGCTGGATGGAAGAATCAAAAAAAGTCATTTTTTTGGTAATTTTATTATCCCTAGGATCTTATCTTAGGGATTTTTCTTTCCCAGAAAGGACTTAGAGTATGAGAAGAAGCGGAAGTGAAGTGCTGACAAGAATGACAACGATCGCATTGCTGTCAGCGTTAGGTTTTGTTCTGATGTCGTTTGTGAGATTTCCGTATCCTTTAGCTCCTTGGCTGATGGTTGAAATCTCAGATGTCGTCGTCTTAGTCGCTTATGCGATGTATGGATTCACAGGCGGTATCGCTGTCGCTATCTTAAAGACAGGACTTGATATGGCTGTCTATGGTTTGACCGGTGTGTATGGAATCGGAAACATCACGGCACTGATCACCTCTTTAATGTTTGTTCTGATTCTGTTTATCACTTCTCATCTATTGAAGTGGTTCAAAAAAGGGCTGGGATTCAGAGTCCTCTCCTATCTTGTCATCACTTTGTTTGTCGCTGTCGTTCTGACTTTAGCCAACGAGTTATTCATCACACCTACTTATCTCAGTGGCAAATTTACCACTTGCTTCGACAGCGAAACTGTGAAGATGGTCATTGATGGATTCAACAAGATGGGTGTCAAGGGTGATTCTTATTTCTGGCTGATCGCACTCATCTATTTTCCTTTCAATCTTTTAAAAGGTGCAATGGTAACTGCTATTTATGAGATTCTCTTCAATAGACTGATCTTTATCTTCATGAGCCGTTCTCCGAAGATGAAGAAATATTTCTTAGGCTCAATCTTCAAGAAAGAAGGCACTGAAAAAGCAGAAGAAAAAGTCAACGAATAATTCCTTTCTCAAAAGTTCATAATATACTTTATACAACTATTGAAGCATATTTTCAACAAAATAGTTTTAAACGTAAAAAGTTGCAATTTTCTTCATTTTTTACTAACGTAAGCGCTTTACTTTGCGATACAATATAAGTATCAAAATACTTCACAGGATGGTGAAGAAAGAGAAAGGAGCCTTTAGAAATGACGACGATTTTCAAAGATCAGGAGCCGATGACATTAGAAGAAAGACACAGTCTCATCAACAAAAACCTCGTTGACCTTGTCTACAACGCAGCTTATCTGGAAGGTGTCAGAACATCATTTGTCGAAGCGAGAGCATTCATCTTGGAAGGTCTTGAACCAGTTGCACCGAGACCGATTGGATTGAAGAAGCTCAAGAATCTTAAGACGGGCTATCTCAGATTAAGAGAAGAAGATATGTTGGAAGAGCCGACCGACTTGAATACATTGTGTGAACTCAACCGTATCGTCAACGGAAGAGGCGTCTCCACTGAGCCGGGCCGTGTCAGAAGTGTTGTCGTCACCATCTCTGGAACAGACTATGTACCTGAAATTCCTGATCCGTACACAGTCAATAACACCATACGCGATATTGTAGAGGAAAAGAAAACATTCATCGAAAGAGGTCTCGACTTGTATTGCTACTTGATGAGAACTCAGGTTTTCCTTGACGGAAATAAGAGAAGCGCAAACCTTTTATGCAATCAGTTCTTGCTTAGACATGGTCAGGGAATCTTCTCTATCCGTCCCGAAAGAAATGATGAATTCTTAAAGAAGCTTGTCGCTTACTATGAATCCGGCGATCCGACCGATTTAAAGATTTATCTCTACGAAAACTGCTTCTATACCGATCCCTCTCATCCTTATATCGATAACTAAATAAGGGAAACAAAACGAAAACACCAAGCTAGCCGATAAAAAATTCGGCTAGCTTTTTCAGTTTGATAAAATTCAATTGTTTTATGGATCAACTAACAAAATGTCAGTCTTTTTTCTCAATTATGAATAATATGGCATGCTATAATGAAAATAATTCAAGGGAGAAAGAAATGACATACCAGGAATTATTGACACACCTATTCTCAATCAGCGACAAGAAGTTTGCATCCTTTTCAAAGTCCATATCAAATAGCAGCTATGAAGTGATAGGAGCGAAGAATCCAGCTCTTAGAGCAATCATCAAAGAACATAAAAACGATGTTGAGTTATTGACTGATGACTTTGTCTTAGGCAAATACCTGGAAGTCGATTTCATCTATTTCGGATTATCACTGTCAAGAGAAAAAAACATCAATAGTCAGCTGAAATTTCTAAAAGAAAAAATTCATTTAGCCAAATCATGGATCATCACTGACTGTTCGTCATCCTTCTTAAAGAAAACATCATTTGATGCTTTCTATGACTTCTTTATCGACATGTATCAAAGAAAGAACATTTACGAAAGAAGAATGGCATATGTTCTTACGCTTAAACAATATAAAGATGAAAGGATCAAAGAGATTCTTCCTCTTATAAAGACCAAAGAAGAATATATGGTATACATGGCAGAAGCATGGCTATTGTCTGTCATTGCACTCACATATGAGGATGATGTCTTTGATTATCTAGCAAAGACCGACGATCTTGTTCTTATGAGAAAGACGATATCCAAAATCTGTGATTCCTATCGCTTTGATGAGAAAAGCAAGAATCGATTCAAAGAGCTGAGAACTAAAAACAAGAAACAATAAGAGATTTTCCTAATAGTGATGTTTTATAGGTAAGGAGAACAAAGACATGGGAAAGAAAAAGAAACTATGGTTGATTCCGCTGATTGCATCAGGAGTCGTCATCATCGCCATCGCTGCCATCCCTTTGTCCATGATGTTTCAGATAAAAAGCAATCAGAAGGAATTGAAGAAGTCATTCTCGTTAAGAGAGATCAATCAGATCAAAGAAGAATCCTTTTATCCGCTCAATGAGGTCAAGCATCCAAGCACAGAACTTAAGACCATAACACTGGATGAGAACTATAAGAACAGCATCCTTGATTTCACCCATCTGTTCACTTCCACAATGGATGATTTTTCCTATTCGCCGCTGAATCTCTATTTCGCCTATGATACGCTTTCCTGGGGAAGCGATGACGTCGCTTTATCCAACAGATGGAACAGCGTATTAGGTCTGACAAGAGAAGAAAGAAACAAAGGACTGAAACAGCTTTATCCTTCCGATTTCTATCTGAATGAAAACGGAAGCCTTCAGCTTTATCAGGGTCTCTTTGCAAAAAAAGGAAAGACAGTAAACAATAGCCTTCTGACTACCTTGACAGAGAGATACTGTGAAGCCTATTCTGTTGATTTCTCTTCCGATGAAGGCATTAAAAAGATGCTCAATTGGATTGATGAAAAACTGGATGAGAAAGGATTCCTTAGCAAAAAAGATCTCGACATCAAACAGGAAACAGCTGCATACTTATTCAACACGCTGTATTTCCGCTCCAAGTGGTCTACAAAATACAACAAAGCCGATACCAAAAAAGAATCCTTCTATTCAACAGATGGTGAACAGAAGAGTATTCCTTTCATGAAGCATAAAATTTACACTGACATCTATGAATATGAAGGATATTACTCCTTCTATGATTACTACAAGAACGGAGAAAAGATTCAATACCTCATTTCTAAAGACGATAATGTCAACATTGACAAAGTGCTGAAAGGAAACAACTTCTATAAAGAAACAAAAGACAAGAAAACAGGAATCGTCGATCTATCGATGCCAAAATTCACAGATGAAAGCATGACAGATTTCATTCCTTCCTTGAAGCAAGTCGGATTAAAAGATGTATTAGACAGTACTAAGCCATCTTTGAACAACTTCTTCAGCAATCTCTATGAAGGTGAGAACATCTATCTGATGACATCAAAACAGAAGAACAAGGTCACATTCGATGAAGACGGAACCATTGTCAAATCATTGGGTATGCAGACCTATGGCAATGCAAAAACCGAACCGATGGATTATTATCGGTTCACATTAAACCATCCGTTTATCTATACCATCTATGATAGAAACGGACTTCCTATCTATACAAGCAAAGTAAATAAGATCTGATTACCAGATCAGGTTTTCAATACCAGGAAAATCGATGAAAGGGTTGCGGTTTTTCTGAATTTTATATGCTTCTTCGTTTCTCTTGATCTCTTTTTCAGAGACAGGATCTTCCTTTGACCACTTCAGATAAAGTTTGATTGCCCAAGAGGACAAAGAAGGATACGCGTTGTTGCTGAAAGCAGCAAAGCTTTTGAATCCGGAAAGCCTCGTCTGATAGCATGTGACGAAATAGAAATAGGTTCTTGCAAAATCGCCTTTGTATTCGTCAGCAGGTTCACAGACACTTCCTGAAACACCGGAAGTCTTTGACGATCCTACTTTTGTATTATTGGATGAAGTAAAGGTTACAGTACCGACTTCAGCATGCGGAAAATTGCTTCTTTTGTTATTGACATAACCGTCAGTAGGGTAGACATGGAAAAGATCACAGACCATCGGATTCGCTTTACTGAAGATGGATTGTGGAATCGTATGTTCACGATTATACATATCACCTTCCTGATGATAATTTCCAGTTCTCTGAGATGGTTTATATCTCTGGTCGGAATACATATCCCAGATTGTGCCATCTTCTCTTAAGTCTGTCTTAAGATATGCGTCGTAAAGAGCCTTATATCCGATGGATGTATGTTTCTCAATGATATTATGAAGATTTGTTTTCAATGCTGCATTGCGAAGAGTGAGATCAATAGAGGATTGATAATAAGAAGGAATCGTCCAGTTATATTCATTTCCGGATGTATCTTTTTCTGTATCCTTCTTATCTGTCACTTTATCAGTGACAGGTGTAGTTTCACCATTAGAAGAAGGTGAAGATACTTTGTCTTCTCTTGAACATCCCGTAAGAAGCACGGCAAGTGCAAAAATCAATGTTTTAGTTTTATTGTGTTTCATAATAGGGCTATTTTATCACAATACATTTGACATTCGTATAGCAGCCACAACAAAGAGGAGGAAAAACAAGAAGAAGTCTTTTTATGCTTTCTTCCTATTTTAAGAAAGTTTATAATGGTTAGGAAAAATTGAGGTACTACTATGGCTAGAATAATCCTTGTCGGCGGCGGTTCGTCATCTGGTAAATCATATATCACAAAAAACGTCATCGAAAATGTCGGTGTTGAAAACATCACCAAAATCACGATCGACGACTACTATAAAGATCAGACAGGTGTTGCAATGGAAGAGCGTGTCAAAGTGAACTACGACCATCCAAAGGCATTTGACTGGAAACTTATGCGTTCTCAGATCAGAGATTTGAAGAATGATATTGCAATCGATAAACCAGTATATGATTTCACCATTCACAACAGAAGTGATAAAACAGAGCATATCGAACCGAAGAAGATTGTTGTCGTCGAAGGAATCATGGCCCTTGTCGACAAGCAGCTCCGTGAATTAGGTGACTTAAGAGTCTTTATCACAGCCACACCGGAAGTCAGATTCTTAAGAAGATTCATCCGTGACCACACAGAAAGAAAGAGAAGTTACGAAAACATCGTCAATCAATACATCAAGACTGTCGCTCCGATGTATGAAGAGATCATTGCTCCCAGTGCTAACTATGCTGATCTAATTGTCAACAACGATGGCATTGCAAACCTTGCAATCGATGTTCTTACCTGTGTTTTCAAAGAAGAACTTGATAAAGCAACCGATGGAAAACCGCATCCAAGAGAATCCACCAACGAATTCAGCGAAGATATCTTGAGCAAAGTCTTCCAGGATGCTACGAAAGCGTAGCTTTCGCTAAAATTATACCGATTATTCATCAAATAAGGATGTCACTGAACAACTTTTAGGGACAAAATCACTGAACAACTACACATTCATCAATTAAAGGGTTGACTATCTTATCGTTTTAATGTAAACTAATTACCGCTTGAAAAATCAAGCGGTAAACTTTTTGGGGCTGTAGCTCAACTGGGAGAGCGCCTCCATGGCATGGAGGAGGTCGCGAGTTCGATCCTCGTCAGCTCCACCAAATTGATTACTCGTCGAAATCTCTTCGACTTAAGATTGATTATCAATCATATATCTCAGAACTCGATTCCAATACGGAATCGTTTTTTGTTTTTGAGGTGGTTTTGAAACAAATTTGATCTTCGGCACCTCCGCCCCGCGCCTTCCACCATAGCGCCAAAGTTGGAAAAATGCAAAAATCAGTGCTTTTTGGGTTGGAAAAATGCAACTTTAAAGCCGATTTAGGTTGGAAAAATGCAAATCTTATTTTATAATACTAACCGGAGAGAGAAATATGCTTTACCGAAAAATAACAAAAGATATTCAAGAATGGTATCAGAACAGTTCAACCGGGCTGCTTGTTGATGGTGCAAGACAAATCGGAAAAACAACTATTATCAAAGATTTTTTAGTCAGAAATAATATTGATTTCATCGAATTGAACCTTTTAGAGAACAAACTGGCTTTAGAAGCTTTCAACACAGCGACCAACGGTAAAGATCTTCTGTTTCGTTTATCATCTTTGTCCAATAAAGAATTGACAGAGAATAAAACGGTAATCTTTATCGATGAGATCCAGGAAGCCGATGATGCGATAACCCCGATCAAATTCTTGGTTCAGAACACAAAATTCAAATTTATCTTTTCTGGTTCTTTATTAGGAGTAAAGATGCAGGATATACAGTCTGTTCCTGTCGGCTATCTGACTGTACTGCAGATGTATCCGATGGATTTCAAAGAATTCTGCAAAGCAGTCGGTGTTTCCGATAAAACAGTTTCTTATCTGAATGAATGCTTTGAAAGTAAGAAACCTGTCGATGAAATCATTCATAAGCAAATGCTGAATCTGTTTAAAACCTACATCATCGTAGGTGGAATGCCAAAAGCCGTTTCTGAATTTGTTAAGACAAACGATATGACCAAAGTAAATCAAGTGCTAGAGAATATTGATTTCGGTTACAGGCAAGACATCACAAAATATCAGAAGGATAATAAATTACTGATTCAGGATATCTACAATCTCATTCCGAGTGAATTGAACGCTCAAAACAAACGATTCATTTTAAAGAGCCTGAATGAAAAAGCCAGATTCTATCAATATGAGACATCTTTCACATGGTTGAAAAATAGTGGTGTCGGTTTGTTTGTTCATAATGTCGATAATCCGGTATATCCTTTGCTGGCCAGCAAAGAGAGAACCTTATTCAAATTGTTTCTATGCGATGTTGGTTTACTTACCTATAAATTGTATAACGGAAACCAGATTTCGATATTGAACGGAGATTCCACTCTTAATTATGGTGCTGTCTTTGAAGCGGTAGTCGCACAAGAACTGAAGGCTCATGGATTTGAACTCTTCTATAACAGCGATAAGAAAAGAGGTGAAATCGACTTCTTGATTGAAAAAGACAACAGAGTAATACCTCTTGAAGTAAAAAGTGGCAAAGACTACAAAAGGCATTCTGCTTTATCACAATTGATGGCGAACAATAGTTTCAATTATGAAGAAGGCTTTGTTTTATGCAATGGCAATGTTGAAACAGAAGGCAAAACTATTTATCTGCCGATCTACATGATCGACTTTATTCAAAACACAAAGAATAATGAACCAAAGCTTGTTCATCTGGATATTTCAAGTTTGATTTAAACGTATTCAAGCAACAAATTGATGTCCGTAAATATAAATCAATAAAAAGTGGAAGAACTAAAAATCCGCACAAAAGAAATTAGAAACGCAGTAAACAATCTCTAAAATAATTTAGGGTTTCAGGATTTGATTCAGAAGGTTTCTCTTCACAGAAAGCAAAATTTTTATATCAGTTTTCCAGCCTCATCAGAACAAGTAATCAAGCTCGGATTCAACACACCACGTTGGGTTGATTTCAATGCTGATTGCACTCAGATCAAACTTGTTTTTCAGTTTCTTGGCAAGGCTCGTTTTGATTTGGGAAAGAATATCGTCAGCACTTCTTTTCTTGATTTCATCAAACAAAGAAATATAACGTCCGATCTTTTCCAAAGTGATGTTATGATCGACATATGCATATTTGAAAGTGATTTTCATGATACTGATTCCTTTCCTTCTAAAAATACATTCTAAATTATTTACTGCTTATAGTTTACCTTAAAACGTATACATCTGCGGCACTTCTGTTCCACGTTTTCCCCACGACACCGAGGTTGGAAAAATACAAACCTATCAATCACAGGTATGCCAATATGACTTTGATAATGAGTTGAAAACATACCTTCGGGGGGGGTATAATAGTAGAGACAAGGAGCAATAGTTATGAAAAAACATACTAGAAACTATCTTTATCCTTCATGGATATATAGAGTGCTATCCTTAATGTCTTCTATTTGCTTTTGCACTACATTAGCAGTGAATATCAGTTATCTTAACAAGAAACCATCTCAAGCATTAGAAGAAAGTTTTATCAATCAGAAGACTGATTATATTCAATTATCAAAAAAGGGATATGGAGCCTATAACGATTGGTATTTCAACGAAAAGGAAATTGCCGAGTTCGAAAAGGCTTCTCAGACAGAATTCATTGAATGTTATGATTATCGTCTGAATCTTTTCCCGGAACAATTCGATATAACAAGCGGATATAAATACTATTCCTTATTCCCCAGTTCATATTCTGAAGCCATCCAGATATCTTCTATCGATGATCTTCCTGCTTCATGCAAACTATTAGAAGGTCATCTGCCAGAAAAAAATGGCGAAATCGCTCTTACGGATTATCAATTCTGTTCCTATAAATACAATGGGTATCAGTATAAGGAAGAAACAATACAGCCAAAAGGCATCACAATGAAGGGGCTGTTAGGAAAAACGATTGATTTCGGTTATAGAAGCGGTTCTTATCAGACAATCTGTGGATTTATCAGCACCGGCTTTGATTATGAAAACAGTGATAAATTCGTTTTACAGCATCAAAACAATCAGAATTATCTTATCAATCATCCATCCTTATCCACTAAATTCCTGATATCAGAGCCCTTTGCAAAAACAATAAAAGAAAAGAACCTGAACTCATTCATTTATAAGACCAGTGAAAAGATTACTATTCCTATGGAAAATGTCGTTTTCAAAAACGAAGCATTAGGAACAGCTGAATCGATCCCGTATTTCAAAGTAAAGAACGATTACACTTCCAAAGAAGCCATCATTATTGATGAAAACACCAAGAATGGAATCCTATTGCCTGTTTCCTTATTCAGCTCGTTGATCAAGAACAATGAAGCATTGAACGCAAAGAGAGAAGTCACCATTCCAAAAGAATTCACCTATGGAGCTACTGCTGATACAAAAGAAGAAACAACATTATCCGATTTGTTTGAAAACTATTTTGATTCTGCTATCAAGTATTACGTAGATAAGACCTATGAAGACTTCTATTCCTCCTCTCCATCTTCATCCATTGAATATTACGCAAAAATATACTTCAAAACAGAATCCATCAAGCCTATCAGCGAATGGACTGCTAATGAGAAAAAAGAAGTCTTGAAGCTCTATATCAAAAACAACTACTTCCAATCAAATCAAGAAGAAACATATCTGAATACCGCCTATGATTCTATCTTGGATTACTCAAAAAGATACATTTCTCACTTCTATGACCAATATAAAGATGAGATCATAAAAGACAAATCAATCTCCATCGGAAGAGATAACAATTATGCAGCTTCCTTTGTCTTCAACGGATTCAATCTATCCACTTCCGAAGTCGCATTGGTTGATGAAGAAGACATGCCCAAGCTCTCTGACGAAGCAGGGAATTATTACTCCTCCATCATTGCCAAAACAGAGAATACCAATCTGGATGCTTTTTTCTCTTATTGCTATGACAAAGCAGGAAAAGACAGATATTACGTCAGAAACGCAAATGAAAATATCGAATCCTTCAGATCCTATATCACCAATAAGAAGATACTGACCGCGTGGCTGACTGGCTTATTTGCAGCACTGGCAATTTTGTTCATCACTCTAGATATGTTTTATGAGAAGCAGAAGAACATTCATAAATTATATGATATTGCAAAAGGAAAGCATTCAACCAAAACATACATAAAGCTCTCCGCCTATAATTCATTGATTTCCTATTCGTTGATCTGGCCTATCTCAATGTTATGTTATGAATTGATGACCTTAATCATTTCTCACTATTCCTCTATGATGCCGCTTCAGTTCAATCCGATCATTATCCTTTATCTCTTCCTTATGAGCTTACTATTAGTTCTCTTCTCTTTCGTCATCCGTCTTTCTTTCATGCTTCATATCCAAAGGACACAGAACATCGTCCAGGATCTGAAAGAAGAAAACAACAATTAATCAACTGAAAGCAGGCCCTGCGATACAATGCAGAGGCTGCTTTTTACATCAACTTTTCAGCCTTATTCAGAACACGTAATCAAGCTCAGATTCAACACACCACGTCGGGTTGATTTCAATGCTGATCGCACTCAGATCAAACTTGTTTTTCAGTTTCTTGGCAAGGTTCGTTTTGATTTGTGAAAGAATATCGTCAGCACTTCTTTTCTTGATTTCATCAAACAAAGAACAGACAAGACCATTTCTGTTTTTTACCATTGTCGGTGCTTCCATCTTGGCTAAGGCATCACAATCAAAACAAAGAGAATTCTCTTTCATCATCGTCTGATAGACATTCAGACGAATATGATAATAAGAGCCAGAATAATGAAGTTTAATCGCACTGTTTGATTTTGTAGTGAAATATTCATAGTATCCTTGTTCAAACGCATTCTCTTCCAAATAAGAGACGATGAACTGGATTGCGTTTTCTTTGCTTGGTTCAGCTATGAATCTATCATAGTCTTTATCTGATTTGCTTTCCTTTTCATTGCCATTGAGAAGGGGAATCAGTTTATTGATGACCTCCTCTTCTTTTTCTCCCTGTGATTCTTTGATGATTGCAATCATTCTCACGAAATCAATAGGAGAATAAATGAAGTCATGATCACGATAGATCAGATTGTTTTCACGAAGGAAAACAAGCGCAGCAATGATTGCAATCTCATCATTGTAATTGACGTAAGGTTTCTTTGTCACAATTGTATAGAGGAGCTTTATAGCATAGTATTCAAAAGAAGAATTCTCTTCTTTTTTCAATGCGCATTCCTCATAGACAGATTCCAACAAGTCATAATCTTTGAATTCACCGAAATCTTCAGGAAGATTGATTGTCTTTCTCAGCTCTTTGATTTCATCATCGATCATGAAGAAATAAGCTCTGTTATAAAACTCACAGCGATGAACACGTGCTTTGCTTTTCTCTTTTGATAAAGAAGAAAACACTTCTTTAAAACCATCCCACGGAATCTCTTCTTCTCTAATGGAATAAAGTTTCTCTAATTGAAGAAGGATATCGTGATCGATCCATTCTGTCATCTGCTTTACTTTGATCTGTTTATATGCTTCCTGTGCAATCTCAGGATTGTATTTCAATGAAAGCAATAGAAGAAGATTGATGTCATAGAAGGGAAGGTATTCGATTTCAATGTAAGGGACTCTGTCTTTGCTTAGATATGAAGACATCGCTTCGATTTCATCTTTGACTTCTTTATCATCAAAACAAAACAGCTCTTTGATATCAAACAAAGAGATATAAAGTCCGGTCTTCTCTAAAGTGATGTCGTGATCGACATATGCATATTTGAAAGTGAATGTCATGATACGGATTCCTTTCCTTCTAAAGAATATATCTTCTGAATTATTTACTGCTTATAGTCTACCTTAAAACAATCGAAAACAAAACAAAAAGACTACATTCCGGTATTATCTTGCCAATAAAAAGAGCTCCGCATCAACGGAACTCCATATATCGAATGATTATGATGCAGTCGTATAAGAGATGATCTTGAAATAGCTAAGAAGAAAGACGATCAGTATTTCAATAACCATAGAAGCGATTGCAGCAAGTAGAATGGCTCTTTTATGATTCTTGTCTTCCAATTGGATTTCCTTGGAAAGAGAATAGGCTAGTAGTACGCCAGGTCCTCCTAAGATACAGGCAGATAGAACAAGTTCACTCCAGGAGATGCTTTTTCCATCGCCACGGACACCTTTGACAAAAGCAAAGCTAACCATGATTCCGGATAAGAAGCCGAGAAGAATGATTAAGAACACCCAATAAAATTGTATTTGCATGATAGTTGATAAATCGAGTAGAGAGTGAGAAGTAGAACTTCTCCGCTCCCTCTCACACCACCGTAC